>Ga0310695_10000132_pt1 | contig 194339 bp, 199 predicted proteins | sample RumenRJG_04DNA_FD_203882 | JGI IMG/M metagenome (GOLD analysis project Ga0310695, IMG submission 203882) | Bovine rumen microbial communities from Lethbridge, Alberta, Canada - RJG_04 (v2) (version 2) | ecosystem: Host-associated > Mammals > Digestive system > Stomach > Rumen | place: Canada... | reverse complement strand
GGCAAGCGTCGTCCTGAGGCGATTATCGCGAAGATGGTCGACGGGCGTCTCCAGAAGAATTTCTACAAGGAGGCCTGCCTCGTGGAGCAGCCTTTCGTCAAGGATCCGGAGCAGACGGTGGCGAAAGTGCTTGGCAGCGTTGCCGTGAAGCAGTTCACTCGCTTCCAGCTCGGCGAGGGCATCGAGAAGAAGCAGGAGGACTTTGCGGCGGAGGTTGCGGCGCAGATTAAGTAAGGAAAAGGAGAGGACACGAAAGTAAGCTTCGTGTCCTCTTTTTTGCGGCTGATTTCGGATTTGCCAATTTTTTGATTGATTTACCATTTTTTTATTGGAGATTTGCCAAAAAGGAGCTATAATATTAAAGAATGAGCAAGGGACAGGAGGGCTGCTGTTGAGTACGAAAAAGTATAAGCGAGTAGTCTTGAAGCTTTCGGGAGAGTCCTTGGCCGGAGAACAGGGATTTGGCATCAATCCGGCGGTGGTAGAGGATATTGCGGCACAGATCCAGGCGGTTCGCGAGGAAGGAATCGACTGTGCGGTGGTCGTCGGCGGCGGCAACATTTGGCGCGGCCTCGCCGGAAGCGCGAAGGGCATGGATCGCGCGACGGCGGATTATATGGGGATGCTGGCGACGGTGATGAATTGTCTGGCGCTTCAGGATGCGTTGGAAAAACGGGGCGTAGATTCCCGGGTGCAGAGCGCCATCGATATGCGGCAGGTTGCAGAGCCGTATATCCGCCGCAAGGCAATCCGGCACATGGAAAAAGGCCGCGTGGTGATTTTCGCGGCCGGCACCGGGAATCCGTATTTCTCGACGGATACGACGGCGGCGCTTCGCGCGGCGGAGATTGAGGCCGACGTGATCCTGATGGGCAAGAAGAATACGGACGGCGTCTATGATTCTGACCCGAATAAAAACCCGAACGCAAAGAAGTTCGATCGGCTGGCGTATATCGAGGTATTGCAGCGAGGGCTGCAAGTCATGGATTCTACGGCGACGAGCCTTTGCATGGACAACAATATTCCCATTGTGGTATTCAATATCGACGAACATGAAAACCTTGTTCGCGCGGCGCGCGGCGAGGACATTGGTACGACGGTCGGAGGGAAACGCGAATGATTAAAGATATTTTGTCCTCCCGTGAGGAAAAGATGCAGAAAACCCTGGAGGCCCTGAAGAGAGAATTTGCTTCCCTGCGCGCGGGGCGTGCGACGCCGTCGCTGTTGGACAAGGTGATGGTCGATTATTACGGAACGCCGACGCCGGTCAACCAGGTGGCGAAAGTCTCCGTGCCGGAGCCGCGCATGATTGTGATCCAACCTTGGGAAAAGACGCTCATGAAGGAACTGGAAAAGGCGATTTTGAAATCGGAACTTGGCTTGACGCCCAATTCTGACGGCAATGCCATTCGGCTGACCATTCCGCAGCTTACGAAGGAGCGTCGCGAGGAACTGAAGAAAACGGTCAACAAGAAAGCGGAAGAGGCGAAGGTCGCTCTTCGCAATCTGCGTCGGGACGCCAACGAGGCAATCAAGAAACTGGAGAAGAACAAAGAAATCGCCGAGGACGATTCCAAGAAGGGCCAGGAAGATATGCAGAAGCTCGTCGACAAATATGTGAAGATGGTTGATTCGGTCAAGGCGGGCAAGGAAAAGGAGATTATGGAGGTCTGATGACGCCCGACGTTCTTGGACGTCCGGTCGAGGAAGCTGTAAAGCTCCTTTCGGACGCCGGCGTAAAGTATGTGACGGAGCTGACGCGTCCCACGAAGCATTTTTTTCCCGTGGACGACGCGAAGCTATATGTGGTTCGGGCCGTTACCTGCCCGGACGCTTCCTGCCGCCTGACGTTGGCGGCGAAGCAGAAAAAGCAGTGAAGGAGGTGTAAGACGACATGGCATACAAGATTGGAGACGATTGCATTTCCTGCGGTTCCTGTGCGGCGACATGCCCGGTGGGCGCGATTTCGGAGGGCGAGAAGCATTACGAGATCGATCCGGAGAAATGCGTGGAGTGCGGCGCCTGCGCGGCGGGCTGCCCGGTTTCGGCGATTGCCGCTCCTTGATGAGAAAAGCTCCATGATGGGAGAGAATGGGAGGTCCCTCTTGGATTTGCGAGAGGGACCTGTTTTTTCGCTTGACGGAAGGACAGCAACGGGAGGATGGCATGTGGAAAAAAATATTTAAGGGTTCCTCGCCTTCCGAAGCGAAGGAGACATGGGAAAACCCCTTGTATCGAGGAATAGATCGAGCGCGCTTGCCGGTGCATACGGCCCTCATCATGGATGGGAATGGCCGTTGGGCCGAAGGCCGCGGACTTCTTCGGACGGCGGGCCATTCGGCAGGGGTGGACGCCCTGAAGCAGATTTTGAAAACCGCCATTGATCTTGAGCTTCCGGCGCTCACGGTATATGCTTTTTCGACGGAAAATTGGAAACGGCCGAGCGCGGAGGTCGATTTTCTCATGCGGCTTTTCGTCGATTATTTGACGAAAGAAATCGACGAGATGGATGAGGACAATATAAAGCTTCGATTCTTGGGTCGCATGGACGAGCTTTCCCCCGCATTGCAGGATTTGGCTCAGACGGCGGTGGATCGGATGGCGGATAATACCGGGCTTCGGTTTAACGTGGCGATGAATTACGGCGGCCAAGACGAGATCTTGCGCGCTGCGCGGGAGATTGCGCGCAAGGTGAAGGCGGGGGAAACGCAGTTGGACGCCGTGGACGGGGCGTTGTTTGAAAGCTGCCTGTATACGGACGGTCTGCCGCCGGTCGATCTCGTAATCCGAACCAGCGGCGATATGCGTCTCAGCAATTTTTTGCTGTGGCAGGCGGCGTATGCGGAATTCTGGTTTACGGACAAGAATTGGCCCGACTTTACGCCGGCGCTTTTTATAGAGGCGTTGAAGGATTTCGGAAAGCGCGGACGGCGCTTTGGGGGATTGGAAAACAAGTGAGGACGCGGAGCCTTTCGCGTGAAAGATAGAGGTGCTGTTTTGGCGGTTCGTATAGTTTCGGGAATCATCGGCATAGCCGTCGCCGCTTTCGTCATTCAAACGGGCGGCGCGGTTTTCTGCGCGGCGGTACTCCTGTTGGCGTTGACGGGGTGGCATGAGTACGCGCAGGCGTTCCGGCATAAGAATATTTCGCCCGCGTATTGGAGCGGCATGGCGGCGGCAGTTTGTTTTTTGGGCGCCGCCTATTTGAGAAGGGCTGATCTCTTGGCGGCGGCGGTGACGGTGTTTTCTCTTTGGCTGATGCTTCAAGCGGTTCTGTTTCACCGTTCTTTTTCCGTGCCGCAGGCGCTGGTTTCGGTGGCGGGCGTCATGTATGTGGGTTTGCCCTTCGCATATTTGATTTTGCTGCGTTTTTGGCATGCGGGCGAAACGGTGCCGACGCCGATGGGAGAAATGGAAATCGGCTGCGCGTGGTTTTGGCTGGCGATGATTGGGACCTGGGCCAGCGACACCTTCGCCTATTTTTCCGGTTTCGCGTTCGGCAAGACGAAGCTTTGCGAGGAACTCAGTCCGAAAAAGACGAGAGAAGGCTTTTATGGCGGCGTCGTCGGGACGGCGGTTTCCGTTGCGGCAATCGGGCATTCCATGGGATACGCCGTTTTGCCGATGTTCGCTTTGGGCGTGGCAATCGCGCTTGTGGCGACGGTGGGCGATCTTGTGGAATCTGCGGTAAAACGCTATACGGGAATCAAGGATTCGGGAACGCTGATTCCCGGCCATGGCGGTGTGCTTGACCGCTTTGACAGCGCGATGTATGTAATTCCGTTTGTATATTATTTCTTGCGGCTTATGGAGGCGTGGGGATGACGATGAAGCGGCTGGCGATTTTAGGATCGACGGGTTCCATAGGGACGCAGGCTCTCGACGTGGCGCGAAGCCATCCCGAACTTTTCCGGGTGACCGTGCTGGCGGCGAATACCAGCGATGCTCTGATAGAAAAGCAGATTGAAGAATTCTGTCCGTTGGCAGCCGTTCTCGCGGATGCAGAAGCGGCCGAGCGGCTGCGCAGTCGGTACCGGGGCAAGACGGAAATCCGGGGCGGCGAAAAAGCGCTGCTCGACGCGGCGGCTTTGGACGAAGTCGATGTGGTCGTGACCTCTATGGTCGGTTTTGCGGGCCTTGCACCGACGCTGGCGGCGCTCAAAGCCGGAAAGAATATCGCGCTGGCAAACAAGGAAACATTAGTCGTAGCGGGCGAGCTTGTGACGGCGCTGGCGAAAGAAAAAGGCGTTTCCATCCTGCCGGTGGACAGCGAACACTGTGCGCTTTTTCAGTGCCTGCAGGGCGAGCGCCGCGATACGGTAGAGCGGCTGATCCTTACGGCCTCCGGCGGACCGTTCCGTGGGAAAACCACGGAAGATTTGCGCTCGGTGACTGTGGCGGATTGTCTCAAGCATCCGACTTGGTCGATGGGCAGGAAGATCACTGTCGATTCGGCGACGCTGGTGAATAAGGGATTGGAAGTCATTGAGGCGCACTGGCTGTATGGCGTTCCTTATGAAAAAATTGACGTGGCGGTACATCCGCAGAGCATCGTTCATTCCATGGTGGAATTTCGCGACGGCGCGGTGATGGCGCAGCTCGGGCTCCCTGACATGCGCCTTCCCATTCAGTATGCGCTGACGTATCCGTTGCGGGAGCAGGCGGATTTCGGCCGTATGGATTTTCGGGCGGGGATGAATCTTTCTTTTGAGGCGCCGGACATGCTTACTTTCCGTGGCCTGCCTCTCGCGTATGAGGCGGGAAAGGCTGGCGGCACGATGCCTTGCGTGCTGAACGGGGCGAATGAGGAGGCGGTTGCGGCGTTTCTTGCCGGGCGCATCGGATTTTTGGATATTTACGACTGCATAGAGCGCGCCATGGACGCGCAGGAGAATTTCGCGCATCCGTCCTTTGAGGCGCTTTGCGAGGCGGACGCGCGTGCGCGGGCTTTTGTGCGTGAGTTCTTGGACAGCAAAGAGGTGCAATGATGAGCGTAACGATACTTGCCTCTGTTTTCGTTTTCGGGCTGCTCGTGCTCTTTCATGAATTCGGGCATTTCATTATGGCGAAGGCGACGGGAATGCGCGTCGATGAGTTTGCCATCGGGTTCGGCCCCAAATTGGTGAGCAGGACGTTCGGAGAGACCGAATACTCGATTCGATGCGTGCCGTTGGGCGGCTTCAACGACATCGCAGGCATGGATCCGTCGGATAACGACGCGGGCGAGCGTGGCTACTGTGAAAAGCCGGTTTGGAAACGAATGATTGTCATTCTGGCCGGGCCGATTATGAATTTTCTGCTGCCGATTGCGATTTTTTTCCTGATTTTTATGACGGTGGGCGTCAGTTCTCCGTCAACGCGTCCGGAATTGGGCGAGGTGATGCCTGACCAGCCTGCGGCAATGGCGGGACTGCAAAAGGGCGACCGTATTGAGGTCATCAACGGCGAAATCGTCAATGCATGGGATGACATCGTGCGCATCGTGCGCAGCGCGGACGGGACGCCGATGAAGATTGCATACAGTCGGAACGGCGAGGCGCGGCAGGCGACGGTCATTCCGGTTCGCGATAAGCAGGAAAACCGTATGGTAATCGGCGTCATGGGGGCGCTGGACACGCGTCAGCCCGGCGTGATTGAAGCGGCGGGTACGGCATTGGGGAAGACGGCGTATGTCATTTATCATATGGTTTTGGGGCTCGTGCAGATTTTTACGGGCGACGCGGCGGCGGAGCTTGCGGGGCCGTTGGGCGTCATGCAGATGACAGGCGCGGTGGCGAAGCTGGGATTTGCTGCGCTCATGAATTTCGCGGCGCTTTTGAGCTTGAATTTGGGTATTATCAACCTGCTGCCTGTGCCTGCGCTTGACGGCGGCCATTTTGTGACGCTTTTGATTGAGGCCGTGCGAGGAAAGCCGTTGGGCGAAAAAGCTTTGCATTATACGCAAATGGCTGGTATTACGGTATTGGTGGCGTTGATGCTTTTTGCCACGAAAAACGACGTTGTCCGCATTTTCTTTGGAGGGTAAGACATGGAGCGAAAGCAAACGCGCCAAATCCATATCGGCCCGGTGGCTGTCGGCGGAGGCGCGCCCGTGTCCGTCCAGTCGATGACGAACACGAAGACGGCGGACGTTGCCGCGACGGTCGCGCAAATTCGCGCGCTGTCTGCGGCGGGTTGCGACATTGTGCGGCTGGCCGTGCCGGATATGGACGCGGCAAAAGCGTTGGGGGAGATTATCCGCGGTACGGATGTGCCGCTGGTAGCAGATATCCATTTTGACTATCGGTTGGCGCTGGAGGCGATCCGGCAAGGCGTCGCGGCGCTTCGGCTGAATCCCGGCAACATCGGCGGCGAGGAACGTGTCAAGGCTGTCGTGCGTGAGGCGAAAGCAGCGGGCATACCGATCCGCATCGGGGTCAACGGCGGCTCTCTCGATAAAAAGCTGCTCCAGAAATACGGCCGCGTTACGGCGGAAGCGCTTGTCGAATCAGCGATGGAGCATGTTCGTATTTTGGAAGCGCAGGATTTCTATGATATGAAAATATCGCTGAAAGCGCATGATGTTCCTTTGACAATCGCCGCCTATCGCTTGATGAGCCGGACTGTCGATTATCCGCTCCATCTCGGTGTAACCGAGGCGGGGACGCCGACTACGGGCATGATAAAATCCGCCGTGGGCATCGGTTCTTTGCTCGCCGAGGGAATCGGCGACACTATCCGCGTTTCGCTGACGGGCGATCCTGTGGTTGAAGTGCGGGTGGCGAATGAGATTTTGAAATCGCTGGGGCTTCGTGAATATGGGCCGACGATGATTTCTTGTCCAACCTGCGGGCGTACGGCTATCGACCTTCCGGCCATTGCCGCCGAAGTGGAAAAGCGGCTCGGAGAAATCAAGGAGCCAATCACGGTAGCGGTTATGGGCTGCGTGGTCAATGGTCCCGGCGAGGCGCGGGAAGCGGACGTCGGCATTGCGGGCGGCAAGGGAGAGGGACTCGTTTTCCGCAAGGGCGAGATTTTGCGGAAGGTGCCCGAGACGGAGCTCGTGAGCGAGCTTTTCAAGGAGATTGATACGCTCCTGGTCGAAAAGGCGGCGGGCGCATGACGGGGGCCCTTGTAAACGCGGCGACGATTCTCGTCGGCGGTCTGGCCGGCATGCTTTTGCGCGGCGGCATATCGGAACCGATGCGAAAGGGCGTCGTGCAGTCGATGGGATTGGCGGTCGTCGTAATTGCCATGAAAATGGCGTTCCAGAGTCAAAACAGCATGGTGCTGGTTGTCGCGTTGGCGGCGGGAACATCGCTTGGCGTGCTTTTTGATTTGGACGGACACATGGAGCGATTTGCGGCGCGGATTACCGCGAGGACAGGAGAGCGGTTTGGCGACGTCGGCAAGGGATTCGTGTCGGCTTCGTTGATTTATTGCCTGGGCGCGATGGGGATTGTCGGGGCGCTTTCGGAAGGGCTTGCCGGAGACGCTTCGACGCTGTTTGCGAAAGCGATGATCGACGGCGTCATGGCGGTCGTGTTTGCCGCCTCTATGGGCTTAGGCGTGCTCTTTGCCGCCATCCCCGTGCTGCTCTATGAAGGGGCAATCACGCTCGGTGCGGCGAGCCTTTCCGCGTTCTTCACGGATGCGATGCTGGCAGAGACAAGCGGCGTGGGCGGCGTCCTTGTGCTTGCGATCGGGCTCAATATGCTGGAGATGACCGATATTCGCATCGCCAATCTCCTGCCTGCGATTTTCGTCGCATTCGGACTTGTATATTTGGGACTTTAATAAATAGACATACTTAGAAGCATAGGAGGAATTGCATTGCGTACATCACAGCTTTATGCGCCGACGCTTAGGGAAGTTCCGGCGGAGGCGGAAGTCATCAGCCACAAGCTCATGCTTCGGGCGGGCATGATCCGCAAAGCCGCGGGCGGGCTGTATACCTATCTTCCGCTGGCATGGCGCACAATCAAGAAAATCGAGCAGATTATCCGCGAGGAAATGGACTCGGCGGGCGGGCAGGAAATCGCAATGCCGATTGTTCAGCCGTCGGAGCTTTGGAAGGAAACGGGCCGCTGGGAGGTTTACGGCGATGAAATGTTTCGCGTCAACGATCGCCACGGCCGCGAGTTCTGCCTCGGGCCGACGCATGAGGAAATGGTCACTTCCATCGTGCGGGACGAGGTGCGCTCTTATAAGCAGCTTCCGTTGATGCTTTACCAAATCCAAAACAAGTACCGCGACGAGATCCGTCCGCGTTTCGGCTTGATGCGGGGACGCGAGTTCATCATGAAAGACCTGTATTCCTTCGATAAGGACGAAGAAGGCATGCGTGTTTCTTATAAAAAAATGTACGACGCCTACACGAATATTTTTACGCGCTGCGGCTTGACTTTCCGTCCTGTCGAGGCGGACAACGGAGCCATCGGAGGCGGCGGGTCCCATGAGTTCACCGTATTGGCGGACGCAGGGGAATCCAGCATCGCGTATTGTGAGAAATGCGACTATGCGGCCAGCGACGAAAAAGCGGAGCTGAAAGCCATCCACGCGGCGCAGGAAGAAGCGTTGCCTCTTGAAAAAGTCGCGACGCCGGGCACGAAGACCATCGCGCTTTTGGCCGATTACTTGAAAATCCCCGTGGAAAAAACAATCAAGGCGGTCGCTTATCAAACGGAAACGGATGAGGTGGTCCTGGCGTTTGTGCGGGGCGATCATGAGGTCAACGAGGTCAAGGTGCTGAATGCCGTCGGCGCGATCGCGCTCCGCATGGCGGATGATGCGGCAATCCGGGCCGTGGGCGGCGAACCGGGCTTCATGAGTCCTATCGGCGTCAAGAAGGGAACGAAAATCGTGGCGGATGCGACGGTCATGGAGATGGTGAACGCTGTCGCGGGCGCCAACGAAGCCGACGCGCATTATAAAAATGTCACGCCGAAGCGCGACTTTGGCGAAGCGATTGTCACCGATATCCGATTAGTGCAGGAAGGCGATCCGTGCCCGCGCTGCGGCGCGCCGCTGAAAATGACGCGGGGCATCGAGGCGGGACAGGTATTCATGCTCGGTACGAAATACAGCGAGGCGCTGCATGCTACGTTCCTCGACGAGAGCGGCAAGGAAAAGCCGCTTGTCATGGGCTGTTACGGAATCGGCGTCGGCCGGACGATGGCGGCGGCCATCGAGCAGAACAATGACAAGGACGGCATTATTTGGCCGCGGGCCATAGCGCCTTTCGAGGTCGTGGTCGTGCCGGTCAACGCGAAGGTGCCCGAGCAGCTGGATTTGGCGGAAACCATTTACGGCGAACTGAAAGCGGCGGGCGTCGACGTGCTGCTTGACGACAGGAAAGAACGGGCGGGCGTGAAATTCAAGGATTGCGACTTGATCGGCTATCCGCTCCGCATCACTGTCGGTCCGAAAGCGGTCGAGGAAGGAACGATCGAACTGCGGGTCAGGAAAACCGGCGAGACGTTCAACGAAACGAAGGAGACATATCTCGCGAAAGCGCGGGAGATTTTGAAAACGTTATAAGTGACGGGAATGTAATCTCAAGCAGGCAAAACCTTTCGGAAACAGAGTGTTTTCCGAAAGGTTTTTTATTTGCAAATTTTGCAGGAATCGTTTATATGCGGCAAACAAACCGGCAACGAACTCGTTTCGTGGATTCTATAAGGCGGAGGTCCTTCTTCTTTTCTTTTCGTTGCGTTTCCTCAATGATTGCGCTATAATTAAATGCAGAAGTTTTCCGATAAATGCGAATTCCCGAACGGGACAAAATTTATTTTAGGAGGCTGTGTCTTATGGCAGTAAAAGTAGCAATCAACGGGTTTGGACGTATTGGTCGTCTGGCGTTTCGTCAGATGTTTGCGGCCGAGGGGTATGAGATTGTCGCGATCAACGATCTTACGAGCCCGAAGATGCTCGCGCATCTTTTGAAGTATGACTCCACGCAGGGCCGTTACAATCATGATGTGAAGGCCGAGGAAGACGGCATCACGGTGGACGGCAAGACGATCAAGATCTTTAAGGAAGCGGACGCCGCGAATCTGCCCTGGGGCGACCTGAAAGTGGACGTGGTGCTGGAGTGCACGGGTTTCTATACCTCGAAAGAGAAAGCCTCCGCGCATATCAAGGCGGGTGCGAAGAAAGTCGTCATTTCCGCTCCGGCCGGCAACGACTTGCCGACTATCGTATACAACGTCAACCATAAGACGCTGAAGCCGGAGGATGATGTAATCTCGGCGGCATCCTGCACGACGAACTGCCTTGCACCGATGACGGCGGCTCTCCACAAGCTCGCTCCGATTCAGAGCGGCATCATGCAGACGATTCACGCTTATACCGGCGACCAGATGACGCTGGATGGCCCGCAGCGCAAGGGCGACCTTCGCCGTTCCCGCGCCGCCGCTATCAATATCGTTCCGAATTCCACGGGCGCGGCGAAGGCCATCGGCCTTGTCATTCCCGAACTGAAAGGCAAGCTGATCGGCGCAGCGCAGCGCGTACCGACTCCGACGGGTTCCACGACGATTTTGATTGCCGTCGTCAAGGGTAAGGTCACGGTGGACGAAGTCAACGCGGCGATGAAGGCGGCGTCCAACGAGTCCTTCGGCTACAATACGGACGAGATCGTTTCCAGCGATATCGTCGGCATGACTTATGGCTCGCTGTTCGACGCGACCCAGACGATGGTCAATCCCATCAACGACGATCTGACGCAGGTGCAGGTCGTTTCGTGGTATGACAACGAGAACAGCTACACGAGCCAGATGGTTCGCACAATCAAGTATCTGGAGACGCTGGTGCAAAAATAAGAATAGCGTATAATTTCGGGTAAGATAGCGAGGCCCGGCCATTCTACGGGTCGGGTCTCGTTTTTTATTGGGAAAGGAGAGCGGAGAATGGGGAAGGTCTATGACGACGACGAGCCGATCAGCTTCGGCGGCAAGGATTACGACGGGGAGGACGACGGATTTTACGACGAGGATATCCCCGAAAGTCCGGGCGTGAGCATCCATGTCAACCTTAATATCAATATCAATTCCGTCGAGGAATTGGAAAAGGTGGAGCCGATCATAGACCGGCTTGCGGACAAATACGGATATAATTGGGAATAAAGGGAGGAATGGAAATGGCGAAGAAAACACTCGAAGATATTGACGTAAAAGGCAAAAAAGTTTTTGTGCGCGCGGATTTCAACGTACCTTTGGACGAGAACCAGAATATCACGAACGACAAGCGCATCCGTGCGACGCTGCCGACCATTGAATATTTGCTGAAGCAGGGTGCGGCAGTGATTCTTGCCAGCCATCTCGGACGCCCGAAAGGGAAAATCGTGCCGGAAATGTCCACGAAACCGGTTGCGGCGCGGCTGTCGGAATTGCTTGGAAAGTCTGTGGCTTTCGCGACGGACTGCGTCGGCGCGCCTGCAGTGGAGGCGGCGGCGAAGCTTCAGCCGGGAGAAGTGCTTTTGCTTGAAAATCTGCGTTTCCACCCGGAGGAGGAGAAGAACGATCCAGGCTTCGCGAAACAGCTGGCCGACCTCGCCGACGTGGTGGTGGACGACGCGTTTGGGTGCGCCCATCGCGGCCACGCCTCGAACGAGGGCATCACGAAATACAAGGAGACGGTGGCGGGCTATCTGATCGGCAAAGAATTAGACTTCATCGGCAAGGCGCTCGAAGCGCCGGAGCGTCCGTTCGTGGCGATTCTCGGCGGCGCCAAGGTTTCGGATAAGATTGCCGTCATCGACAACATGATTGAGAAAGTTAATACGATTATCATTGGCGGCGGCATGGCGAATACGTTCCTCGCCGCACAGGGGCTGAACGTCGGCAAGTCGCTGACAGAGCCGGACAAATACGAGCTCGCGCGCAAGCTGGCGGCGAAAGCCCATGCGAACAACGTGAAGCTGGTTCTGCCGGTAGATGTGGAGGTTGCCGACGATTTCAAGGCCGACGCGAACCACAAGACGGTGAAGGTGGAGCGCATCGAGGACGGCTGGCAGGCGCTCGACAGCGGCCCGGAGACGGCGAAGCTCTATGCCGAGGCGCTGAAGGGCGCTAAGACTATCGTTTGGAACGGTCCGATGGGCGTTTTCGAGTTCGACGCCTTCGCGAAAGGCACCGAGGCGGTGGCTCATGCGGTGGCCGAGGCGACGGAAGCCGGAGCGGTCAGCATCGTCGGCGGCGGCGACTCGATTGCGGCGTTGAAAAAGACCGGGCTTTCGGACAAGATTTCCCATATTTCGACGGGCGGCGGCGCGACGCTGGAATACCTTGAAGGAAAGACGCTGCCAGGGCTTGCGGCGATTGCTGACAAATGAGGGGGTAATTTGCAATGATTGAAGAAATTATCAAGAAGTTTTCTTCCGACGAGGCGGAGCAGCCGTCGCCGTGGAAGCGCCAGCCCATCATCGCGGGCAACTGGAAAATGAACAAGACGAACACCGAGGCGGAGGCGCTTTTGAAGGAGCTTTTGCCGCTGGTGGAAGACGTGAAGGACAGGGCCGTTGTCATTTGCCCGCCTGCGACGGCGTTGACGCTGGCGGCCAAAAAAGTCGGACCGTCTGCAAATATCGGCGTGGGCGCCCAGAATGTCCATTGGGAAGAAAGCGGCGCTTATACGGGCGAGCTGTCCGCCGCCATGCTGAAGGACGCCGGCGTCAAGTACGTCATCGTCGGCCATTCCGAGCGGCGCGAGTATTTCGGCGATACGGACGAGACCGTCAACAAACGGGCCAAAGCGGCGGTCGCGGCGGGACTGATTCCCATCATTTGCGTCGGGGAGTCTTTGGAAACGCGTGAGGCGAACGCTTACAAGGATTTTGTCACGGCGCAGGTCAAAAAGGCCTTTGCCGGCATGGGCGCGCTTTCCGCCGCAAAATGCGTCGTCGCCTACGAGCCGATTTGGGCCATCGGCACCGGTAAGACGGCGACTTTCGAGCAGGCGCAGGAAGTTTGTGAGCTGATTCGCGCTACGTTGGCGGATCTTTATGACGCCGAGGTGTCCGACGCAGTCCGTATCCTTTACGGCGGCAGCGTCAAACCCGATACCATCGACGGCCTGATGGAAAAGCCCGACGTGGACGGCGCGCTGGTGGGCGGCGCTTCGTTGAAGGCGCAGGATTTCAGCCGGATCGTCAAGTTCGGCAAGAAGCAGGAAAAGCCGAAGACGAAGGCTGAGGCTGAGAAAAAGGAAATCAGCAGGACGGATTGAATATCGAAAACAAAAAGGGGGCGGAGAGAAGGGAATGGACTCCGCTCCTTCTTTATCGGAGGTAAATATGGCAAAATTGAAAAACGCGCCCGTGATGCTCGTAATCATGGACGGGTGGGGGAACGGCGATTTGACGGCGAAGGACAACGCGGTCGCCGTCGGCAAGACGCCGGTGATCGACGGGCTTTTGAAGTCCTGCCCGGTAACGGAGCTGCTTTGCTCCGGCGAGGCGGTCGGACTTCCCGACGGGCAGATGGGCAACTCCGAGGTCGGGCATACGAATATCGGCGCGGGACGCGTCGTTTATCAGGAGCTTACGCGCATCACCCGTGCGATTCGTGACGGTTCATTTTTCAAGAACGAGGCGCTTTCCGGCGTCATGGGGACGGTGAAAAAAAGCGGCGGAGCGCTGCATCTGTTCGGGCTCGTTTCTCCCGGCGGCGTCCATAGCCACACCGATCATCTTTACGCGCTGATTGAGATGGCGAAGCGAGAAGGACTGGGAAAAGTATGGGTTCACGCATTCCTTGACGGGCGCGATGTGGCGCCGAAAAGCGCGGACGGCTATCTTGCAGACCTCGAAAAAAAGCTGGCGGAGATCGGCGTGGGGAAAATCGCGACGATTTCGGGCCGTTTTTACGCCATGGACCGCGACAAGCGCTGGGAACGTGTGACGAAGGCCTACGAGGCGATTGCCCATGCCGACGGCGTGAAGGAAAAAGATTCGGCTTCGGCGATTGCCGCTTCCTATGCGCAGGACGTAACCGACGAATTCGTGATTCCGGCGGTGATGGACGGTTACGACGGCATGAAGAAAGAGGACGGCGTGATTTTCTTCAATTTCCGTCCCGACCGCGCAAGGGAATTGACCCATGCGTTCACCGACGAGACGTTTGACGGTTTTGCGCGCGACGAGGCGCTTCGTCCGCCTTACGTCACGATGACGCAGTACGAGGCGGGGCTGAACGTCAAGATTGCCTATCCGCCGGAGGCGCTGACAAAGACGCTGGGCGAAGTGATCGAGTCGGCGGGGCTTACCCAGCTTCGTATCGCCGAGACGGAAAAGTACGCGCACGTCACCTTCTTCTTCAACGGCGGTCTTGAAAAGCCTTACGATCATGAGGAACGCATCCTCGTTCCGTCCCCGAAGGTCGCGACCTATGACTTACAGCCGGAAATGAGCGCGATCGAGGTTACGGATAAAGTGGTCGAGGCCATCGGTTCCGGAAAGTATGACTTTATCATCTTGAATTTCGCCAACGGAGACATGGTCGGCCATACGGGCGTGATGGACGCGGCAGTCAAAGCGGTGGAGACCGTGGACGCCTGCGTCGGACGTGTGGTCGAGGCGATAAAAAAAGCGGGCGGAGTGCTCTGCATCACCGCCGATCACGGAAACTGCGAGCAGATGCTGGATGCGGAAACGGGCGCGCCCTTTACGCAGCACACGACGAACCCGGTGCCGTTCATTCTCGTGAATGCGCACCGTTTGCATAAGCTTCGCAAGGGCAAGCTCTGCGACATTGCGCCGACGCTGCTGCAGCTCGCGGGGCTCAGCGCGCCGCAAGAAATGACGGGAGAATCCCTGATTTTGGGAGAGTAAAGGAGGGCATTTTCTTTATGAAACTGTGGCATAAGTTTTTGATGGTCCCGCTGATGGCGGGCACGATTTTGGGCATGCAGCCGCAAGCGACGGAAGCAAGCTCTTTCGCGCTGATCAAATATCAGGCGAACCTGACCGCACAGATCAGCAAGACGCAGGCGTGGAAGGAGACTTTCACGACGCCGGACGGTAAAATCAGCGTGCAGATACGCAGCATGCTCGCCGCCGACGACAAGGGGCGCTACCATGTGATTATGTGGCGCGACAATGACCGCGTCCATGAGGAGTACCTGCCGGAGGTGACTTACGGCTATTGGTTCCGCGCCGTGCGCGACGAGGAGAACGACAAGACCTTCTTCGTCATTGCCAGCCGCGAGCAGGCGAAGCTGTATGGATATGACGCTGCGGCGGGAAAAATGCAGGTTTACGTCGACAGCAGGAATTTCCATTCCGGCGTTCCGCGCGGCGAGGCGAATATCACGCCGCTGACCGACGGATCGCTGGTGCTGTCCTTCGAGAATTTCGACAACGTCGAGCCTAAGTCGCATCGTTACGATTTGGAGTGGGATGCGGAATCGAACTGGGTGACGTACACCGATCTCGGTACAGGCTATCAGCCGGTGATGAGGGAAATGCAATATCCGTAAGAAATGAAAACGCGCGGAGCGGGAGATATTCCCGCTCCGTTTTCGCTTGCAAGGGAAAAAAGGCTTGCGGCGCGTGGTTTCTCTGTTATAATAGGAAAGTGGCAGGAATTTACGGGAGGAGGCGACGGCATGGGAGAGAGTTTTGCGCACTTGCATGTGCATACGGAGTACAGTCTGCTGGACGGCGCGAGCCGTGTGGGCGAATTGATAGACGAAGTGAAGAAGCTCGGCATGAACGCCGTCGCCATTACCGATCACGGGCAGATGTACGGCGTGATGGAGTTTTACAAGGCGGCGAAGAAGGCCGGCATCAAGCCGATCATCGGCTGCGAGGTCTACCTCGCGCCTGCGTCGCGCAAGGATATGTTCGAGGTCGGCGGCGTCCGTTACTATCATTTGATTTTACTGGCGGAAAACGAAACCGGATATCGGAATCTCGTAAAGCTGGTTTCCCTGGCGAACATTGAAGGGACGTATTACAAGCCTCGCGTGGACAAGGAGCTTTTACGGCAGTACCACGAAGGCATCATTTGCCTGTCCGCCTGTATCGCGGGCGAGATTCCCCGCGCTTTGATTCAGGACCAGCCGGATAAGGCGGACGCGCTGGTTGCCGAGTATATCGATATTTTCGGCAAGGATAATTTTTTCATCGAGCTGCAAAAGCACGGCATTCCCGAAGAGGAGAAAGCGGCGCCGGGGCTGATCCGGCTCGCGCAAAAATATGGCGTCGGTTTGGTGGTGACGAACGACGCGCATTACATCCACAAAGAAGACGCGGATTTCCATGACGTATTGCTCTGCATCCAGACGGGAAAGACGCTGGAGGATCCGGGACGCATGCGGTTCCAAAACGACGAGTTCTATATGAAATCGTCGGAGGAAATGGCGAAGCTGTTCCCTGAATATCCTGAGGCGATGGAAAATACCGTTCGAATCGCAGAACGGTGCAATGTGGATTTTTCCTTCGGCGGGCATATTCTGCCGCGGTTCCCGCTGCCGGAAGGGATGACGGACGAAACGTATCTTCGCCGGCTTTGCGAGGAAAAAGTCGGGAAGCGGTATGATGCCGTTACGCCGGAAATCAAAAAGCGCATGGAATACGAGCTGGGCGTCATTCACCAGATGGGATTCGACAGCTATTTCCTGATCGTTTGGGATTTTATCAATTATGCGCGGGAGCATGGGATTTCCGTCGGGCCGGGGCGGGGTTCGGCGGCGGGCAGTATTGTCGCCTATATTCTTGGCATCACGGACATCGACCCGCTGAAATATGCATTGCTGTTTGAGCGTTTCCTGAATCCGGAGCGCGTGACGATGCCGGATATCGACGTGGACTTTTGCTATATCCGGCGCAAGGAAGTCATCGAGTATGTCAAGGAGCGCTACGGCTACGACCATGTGGCGCAGATTATCACCTTCGGCACGATGGCGGCGCGCGGTGCGGTGCGCGACGTCGGCCGCGTTTTAGGGCTGTCGTATGCCGATACCGATAAGGTGGCGAAATTGATTCCCACGGAACTCGGCATAACGCTTGACAAGGCGTTGAAGGATTCGGCGGACTTTCGAAAACTGTATGAGGCGGATTCCGGCATCCGGCGCATGATTGATTTTGCGCGCAAGATTGAAGGACTGCCGCGTCAGTCGTCCACCCACGCAGCGGGAGTCGTGATTGCCCGCGATCCCCTGACGAATTATATGCCGGTGCAGATGTCCGAGGGCACGTTGGTGACGGCCTTTGACAAAGACCTCGTCGAGGAACTCGGCCTTTTGAAGATGGATTTTCTTGGCCTGCGGACGCTGACGGTCATTGCCGACACGATCAAAAATATCGAGGAAGCTCGCGGTGAAAAAATAGACGTCCATGATATCCCCGCCGTGGACGAGGAGACGGCGCGGATGCTTTGCGAGGGCAAGACGGGGGCCGTATTCCAGATGGAATCGGCGGGCATGACGCAGCTCGTCAAGGATCTGGCGCCCGCATGCTTTGAAGACCTGATTCCCACGGTGGCGCTGTATCGGCCAGGCCCATTGGGGAGCGGTATGGTACAGGACTTTATCGACGGGCGCAAAGGGAAGAAAAAGGTTTCTTACCTCCACCCGCTTTTGGAGCCGATCCTGAAGGAGACCTTCGGGGTGGTGCTGTACCAGGAGCAGGTCATGCAGATCGTGCAGGTGCTGGCGGGCTTTTCTCTCGGCGAGGCGGATATCCTGCGCCGCGCTATGGGACACAAGCAGCCGGAACTGCTGATGCAGAAGAAGGAAACGTTTCTCGCCGGGACGAAGAAGAATGGAATCGACGACGGGCTGGCGGAAAAAATCTTCGAGCTGTTGACGCATTTCGCGAATTACGGCTTCAATAAATCGCACAGCGCCGCATACGCGCTTGTCGCATGGCAGACCGCGTATTTGAAGGTCCATTATCCGGCGGAATTCATGGCGGCTATGCTGACCAGCATCATGGACGCCAACGACAAGGTTTCTACTTATATTGAGCTGGCGCGGCGCATGGGCATCCAAATCCTGCCGCCGGACGTCAATGCCAGCGCGGCGTCTTTCAGCGTGGACGGAAAGGCAATCCGCTTCGGGCTTGCCGCGGTTCGCAATGTGGGAGAGCAGGCAATCGGCGAAATGGAAAAGATACGTGCGAAAGACGGTCCGTTCCTTTCGCTGTATGATTTTTGCCGGCGGGTCGGCACGAAGCAGGTCAACAAACGGACGCTGGAAAGCCTGATCAAGTGCGGCGCCTTTGATTTCCTCGGCGTCAGGCGGGCGCAGCTTCTTGAAGTCGCGGCGCCGACGCTGGAAAAAGCGTCTCGGGCGCAGAAGGACGCGGACAGCGGACAGATGGGATTGTTTGCCGAGGAAGAATTGGGCGACGAGGAAATCATGCTTCCGGATATCCCGGAGGCGGAGCTTTCCCAAATATTGACATGGGAAAAGGAAAATACGGGTTTTTACATCACCGGTCATCCTTTGGACGTTTACAAAGAACTGATGGGGAAATTTGCGCCGATCTCACGGATTCTCGACGGCGAAGCGAAAGACAGGCAGCTGGTTCGGGTGGCAGGCTTGGCAGCGAAGGTGAAGAGGTCTGCGACGAAAAAAGGCGATACGATGGCGTATCTGACAATCGAAGATTATACGAGAGATATCGAGGCGGTGGTTTTCCCCCGTCAGTTTTATGATGCGGCGGATATCTTGACGGCAGACCGCCCGATTGTGGTGCAGGGGCGCGTGGATGTATCGGACAAGGGCGTCAAGATTATCGCTGACAAGATTTGGCCGATGGAAGGCTATAAGACGGAATATTATATCGTGACAAAAAGCGCGCTGGCGACGTCGGAAAATCAGGAACGTCTGCGGGCGGCGGCGAAGGCCCACCACGGCGAACATGTGGTACACCTCTATTTGGCGGATCGACGGAACAATACGGATTTGGGACCGGAATTTTGGATGGACGGCTCCCCGGAGGCGGCTGCCGCAGTGGAAGAAATATTCGGCGCAGGTTCGGTACGCGAGCGTTAGCGCGGCATCGGGAGATTGAACGGATTCGGCAGGAGGAATGGAGAATGTGGAAGGCGATTCATATCGCCGCGAGCCGGGAACAGGCGGACAAGCTTTGCGAACGGCTGACGGAAGAAGGGTTTCTCACACGTGTGAAAGCAGTGTCCTGCGGAGAAGACGCGGCCTTTGAGATACAGGTTCCGGAAGCGGAATCGGAGGATGCGCAGGCGGTTATATGCGATATGGGCATAGGGCTGTGAGAGGAAAAAAGGCGCTTTTGTGTGCGGCGTTCCTGCTGGTTGTCGGCGTCGCATCTTCCTTTGCCGCGCCGGAAACGGAGGAGGAAGCGGAAAGCCGCGCGGAGAGAGAGTTTTTCAGTGCGGAAAGCGGAGAATTACTCGCCGATGAACGGCAAAAAGACTCGGCGACGGGCGGTGAGCCGGAGGCCCCTCCCGTATATATACCACCCGACGACGCACTGCCCAAGGTGACGGCGCGGTCGGCGGTGGTCATGGACGCTTTGACCGGGGAAGTACTGTACCAACGGGGGATGAACGATCGGCGGTATCCGGCCAGCACCACGAAAATCATGACTTTGATAACGGCGTTGGAAACGAAGGGAATAAGCTTTGACGACGCGGTGGCTGCCAGTCCGGCCGCCGCTGCGATGGAAGGCTCTACCATGTGGCTGGAGCAGGGCGATCGGTTTCGTTTGGAAGAATTATATTACGGTATGATGCTCGTGTCGGGGAACGACGCCGCCGTCGCCGTGGCAGAGCATGCCGCGGGCAGCGTTACCGAGTTTGCCAGGCGCATGACGGAGAAAGCCCGAGCCATAGGCGCGGAACATACGCAATTTACCAACTCCTGCGGGCTCCACGATCCGCGACATTTTACGACGGCGTATGACCTCGCTCTGATAACGGTTTACGGATATAAAAATCCTGCATTCCGGCAAATCGTTTCAACAAAAGAAAGACGTGTGCCGCTGATGAAGCCACCGTTTTTTCAAAATCTTGAAAACGAGAATATGCTGCTCTGGATTTATCCCGGGGCGAACGGCGTCAAGACCGGTTACACCGACGCGGCGGGGCGATGCGTCGTGACGGCGGCGGAGCGGGACGGCGTGCAGCTCGTTTCCGTGGTGCTGGACGCCGCCTATATGTGGAACGATTCCATCGCGATGCTCGATTATGGTTTTCGGAATGTTGAGGGACGGGACGTCGTAAAAAAAGGAGAGCATTTAGCTTCCGTTCCCGTTGCGGGCGGCGACCGGGAAACCGTGGCGCTGGCGGCGAAGGAAACGCTGCGTCTTTCCGTGCCGCACGGCGATATGTCGGCGTATCGGCGGGAGATAAAGGCGCCGCGCTCGGTGGAGGCTCCCGTGCGGCGCGGGGACAAACTCGGCGAAGCGGTATATTATTACCGGGGCAAAAAAGTCGCTTCCGTGGTTTTGACGGCTGACAGCGCCGTGGGGCGGGAAAATTCTTTTATAGCAGGATTTGCGCGGCTGTGGCATAAGATTGCCGCGTTGTTTGCATAGAGAGGGTTTCATGGAAAGACTGCAAAAAATCATCAGCCGTGCGGGGGCGGCTTCGCGGCGCGCGGCGGAACAAATGATTGCGGAAGGCCGCGTGACGGTGGACGGCGTCGTGGCGGAAATAGGCGCGCAGGCGGACGAGTCGCAGACGATCTGCATTGACGGAAAACCAATTCACGGCGCAGAGCCCCATGTCTATTTCCTGCTGAACAAGCCGAAAGGTTATATTTCGACGGCAAAGGATGATCGAGGACGGAAAACGGTGCTTGATCTCTTGCCGGAAGTCAAGGCGCGCATCTATCCGGTGGGGCGGCTTGACAACGGCACGGAGGGATTGCTGCTGCTCACGAACGACGGGGAGTTGATGAACGGCCTCCTGCATCCGGCACGTGAAGTGTGGAAGACCTATACGGCGCAGGTGGAGGGCAGTTTCACGAAGCAGGAACTGCAGACGCTGAAAAACGGCGTTTCTTTGGAGGACGGCGTTACGGCTCCTGCAAAAGTCCGCGTGCTTGACTGGGACGACAGAACCGGCAGAACGAAAGTGGAAATATCCATCCACGAAGGGAAAAACAGGCAGGTGCGGCGTATGTGCGAGGCGGTCGGTCATCCCGTGCGCGCTCTGAAACGCACGGAATTTGCGGGACTGAATCTTTCCGGCGTCAGGCGCGGCGAGCATCGAATATTGACGGCGGAGGAAATCGCGTATTTATATGAGATCGCAGGAATTCCGGCGCCCAAAGGGCATAGAAAGGGCTGAACGATGAGGAAGATCCTGATTGTCGGCGCGGGCCCGGCGGGCATGATGGCGGCGGTAAAGGCAGCGGAAACCGGCGGGACAGTCGTGTTGCTGGAAAAAATGGAACGCGTCGGCAAAAAGATGATGATTACGGGGAAAGGCCGCTGCAATATGACGAATGCGGCTCCGGTTCCAGACATCATAAAAAATATTCCGGGCAACGGCGTATTTCTCAACAGCGCGCTCCGGTTTTTTGACAACGAGGACGTGAAAGCGTTTTTTGAGGACGCGGGCGTTCCTACGGTTACGGAACGCGGCGGGCGCGTTTTTCCGGCCAGTTCCCGCGCTTCCGATGCAGTGGACGCGATGCTGCACCGCTTGCATTCGCTTGGCGTTGAAATCAGAACCCGGACGGAAGTTCGAGAACTCTTGGAAAAGGACGGGAAGATTTCGGGCGTGCGGCTTGCTTCGGGAGAAGAACTTTTCGCGGACGCGGTAATTGTCGCTACAGGCGGCGCGTCTTATCCGCGCACCGGATCGACGGGCGACGGATTCCGCATGGCGGCGGCGCTGGGGCATACGGTGGAGCCGCCGACCCCTGCGCTGGTTCCGCTGGAAACGGAAGAGGACTGGCCGAAGGAACTTTCGGGGCTTTCGTTGAAAAATGTCCGTGTTCGACTGTTTTCGGGAGACGAGCAGAGGGAAAAGCTCGGCGAGGCTTTCGGGGAAATGATGTTCACGCACTTCGGTGTGACGGGACCGATCATCTTAACATTGTCGCGAACGGCGGCGATGTATCTGCGGAATCATGAGACCCTCGGCATGGAGCTGGACCTGAAACCGGCGTTGGATGAGGCGACGCTGGAAAAACGCGTGCAGCGGGATTTTGAACAATACAGGAACAAGCACGCGAAAAATGCGATGGTCGATCTCTTGCCGGCGCGGATGATTTCGCCCGTGCTCGATCTCGCCTATATAGACGAAGACAAGCCGGTGCACCAGATAGAACGCGGAGAGCGCCTGCGGATTGTGGAAACGCTGAAGCGTTTGCCGCTGACGATTTCGGGCACGCGCCCCATTGACGAGGCGATTGTGACGGCGGGCGGCGTTTCCGTCAAAGAACTGAACCCAAAAACTATGGAGTCAAAGCTCGTGAAGGGATTGTATTTCGTCGGCGAGGTCGCAGACGTGGACGGCTTTACGGGCGGATACAATCTGCAGGCCGCGTTTTCTATGGGCGCGGCGGCGGGAACCTGGAGTGCAAAAGGAACCGGATATTTTCAGAGGAGATGATTTTATGGAAATCTCATTGTCCTTCAACCATGACGACGCTCAACTGATTGAAAAGTGCGCGGCGGAACAGAAAACGAGCGTTCCTGATTTTATCAAGCGCGCCGTGATGAAAGCCTTGGCCGAGGAGAAAGAGCGTGCCGAACGAAACGCGGCTATACTTGCGATGGAAAAAAAGGAACCGGATATGGCGGGGGCAGGGCCGGCTCTTGACGGAATCCAGCCGCAGGGAGCGGTTGGCGTCAGTCCTGACGACGTCAAAAAAGAAGCAGGGAAAGAGCAAGAGGGACAGGAATGCGTCCTCCATGATGCCTGGAAGAAATGGCTCATGAAAACATTTTGCATTGCCCCAAACAGTCCTTCCGGTGAAATGCTTTTAGACAAGGCTCATCAGGCATTCGACGCGTTTCTGGAATTGACGGCTGCGCGGCTCGGTTTTGACAAAAGCCGGAGTCGGTTCTTCTATCTTTGCGAAAACATTCCGGTGATTTCCAGAAAGCAGATATTGTCCACCGTCGATCCGTATCAGCTTGCCGCAATGCTTTCCGGATTTTCCTCCGATACTTTCAACAAACAGTTTCAAGCGATGGCGTCTGCGTATAACGGAAAATCCGATGAGATTTCTGCCGGCCTAAGGGACTCCTGTATCGCTCTTTTCCCGTCCGCCGGGAATGGGGCCGGCGGGGTTCGGAAAGCCGCCGACGACGCGCTGAATGCATTCGTCCTCATAACGGCGCCAATGATCGGAAAGACGAATGCTGTGAAGATTTTTATGCAGCTCGTTCAAATTATCTCAAAGTCGGAGCGGCAAAAGATACTCCTCGCCATGAGTCCGCAAGACTTCGCAGAAATGCTGTTCCATTTCCTTTTTTAGAACCGACACGATATACAAAAAAGCACGCCCCGAAAAGGACGTGCTTTTTGTATGGTGAAATGGGCACTTTTCATTTTGGGATAAGGAAACGAGTGCCGAACACAAAGAAACATGGTATAATATATGATTAGTGACAAGTACGAAAATCAATGTGTTGATTTTGAAAGTGGAGTAAAAGAATGGAAAGTAAAAAAGAAATTTCGCGGGTTGTCGGAGGGCTTCGAGGTGAGATAGAGATTCCGGGCGACAAGTCCGTTTCCCATCGGAGCGTGATGCTGGCGGGACTTTGCGATACGTCCGTGCACATCACGAATTTTCTGCACGCGGCGGATTGTCTTTCGACGGCGGCGGCAATGGAAGCGTTGGGCGTTTCCGTGCGATGGTTGGATGATGCGACGCTGGACGTGACGGGGCGAGGATTCGACGGGCTGACTGAGCCGGCGGGAATCCTTGATGCGGGCGACTCGGGTACGATGCTTCGACTGATGATGGGACTCTTGGCGCCGCAGCCGTTCCTTTCGACATTCACCGGCGACGCGGCGCTTTATCGCCGCCCGATGGGCCGCGTGATTACGCCTCTTTCGCAAATGGGCGCGCGAATCGTCGGCAGGGCCGGAGGAAAATATTTGCCGATTACGGTTTTGCCTGCCGAAACGCCATTGCACGGCATCGAATACCAAATGCCGATGGCCAGCGCGCAGGTGAAATCGGCGATACTGCTCGCGGGGCTTCGAGCGGAGGGGGAAACGACGGTGATAGAGCCGTTCCCTTCCCGCGACCATACGGAGCGGATGCTTCGCGCGTTCGGCGCGGAGATACGGCAGGACGGCACGTGCGTTTTCTGCCGTGCGGTGAAAAAGCTCTCGGCGCCGGAAGCAATCAACGTGCCGGGGGACATCAGCTCGGCGGCATTTTGGCTTGTGGCGGCGTCGATTATCGAAGGGAGCGACCTCTTGCTGAAAGGGGTCGGCGTCAATCCGACGCGCACCGGCATTCTCGATGTCCTCTGCGATATGGGTGCGAATATCGGGCTTTTGAACGAGCGGGAAAGCGGCGGCGAGCCGATTGCGGATATCCGCGTGCGATCGGCGAAGCTTCATGGAATTTCCTTCGGCGGCGCAATCATTCCGCGGTTGATTGACGAAATCCCGATTCTTGCGGTGGCGGCGCTTTTCGCCGACGGCGACACGGTGATCTCGGATGCGGGGGAGCTTCGCGTCAAGGAGACCGACCGCCTGCACGCCGTCGCCGTCGAGTATAATAAGTTGGCGCCTTGCGTCGAGGAATCGGAGGACGGCCTTGTGATTCACGGCGGCGTGAAAAAGATTCGTCACGGGTCGTGTTTCTCTTACGACGATCACCGCATGGCGATGTCGCTGGCGGTCGCAGGCGCGGCGGGCGACGGCGTGACGATAGAAAATCCGGAGTGCGTGGATATTTCCTATCCGTCGTTTTATAAAACATTGACGGATTTGCAATAATTGTTTTGGGGGAGAGCGGCATGAAAAAAACGGTGGCCATCGACGGGCCTGCGGGCGCGGGCAAAAGTACGATAGCGAAATTGGTGGCAGAGAAACTCGGCTATATCTACATCGACACCGGCGCGATGTATCGCGCGGTCGCATGGAAAGTGCTGGACGCGGGCGTGGAACCGACAGACGGGAATATCGTTGGCATAGCGGAAAAACTCGACGTGCGGCTGCGGTTCATCGGAGACGCCGTACGCGTCTTTGCGGACGATACCGATGTTACGGACTCGATTCGTACGCCGCAGGTGACTGCGTTGGTATCGAAGGTTGCCCAGCTCGGGCCGGTGCGCGCAAAGATGGTGGAACTGCAGCGGAAAATGGCGGCGGACGGAGGCGTCGTCATGGACGGACGAGACATCGCATCCAACGTGCTGCCGAACGCCGACGTCAAGATATTCCTGACGGCGTCTATCGGGGAGAGGGCGCTTCGCCGCTGGAAAGAAATGAAGGCGAAGGGGTATGACGAGCCGATTGAAAAATTGGAGGCGGAAATCGCCGCTCGCGACAAGGCGGACAGCGAAAGGGAAATCTCGCCGCTGGTGCGCGTGCCGGAAGCCGTGCTGCTGGATACGACGGGAATGCCGATTGAGCGCGTCGTGGAGAAAGTCATGGAATTGTGCGGGTGACGGGCGATGATACTGTATCGGATACTTCACGTGATTTTTCCCGCCTTTTTTCGTTTGCTTGGCGCGAAGGATTTCGGCGCGGAAAATATGCCGCAGGAGGGCGGCGTGATTGTCGCGGCGAACCACATGAGCAACTGGGACCCGCCCTTTCTCGCCAGTTTTTTGCAGCGTCCCGTCAGCTATATGGCGAAGCAGGAGCTTTTTGAGATTCCAATTTTCGGCACGGTTATCCGGTGGCTGTTTGCGTTTCCCGTGCGGCGCGGCGCGGCTGACCGTTCGGCGGTCAAAGCTGCTGTGAAGGAGCTTCGCGCAGGCCGCTGCGTCGGCATTTTTCCTGAAGGGACGCGCAGCAAAGACGGAGAGGTCCATAAGTTCGGCGCGGGCGTCGCGCTTCTCGCCGCGATGAGCGGTGCGCCCGTGGTTCCGGCCGCCATTATGGGAACCGATAAAATGAAACGTTTGAAAGTCGCTTACGGCGAGCCGCTGCGATTTGAAGGAAAGGCGGATCGTGAGGCGCTGGATGCGTTCTCGCAAAAAATTCGCAAGGAAATCATTAAATTAAAAAATTTTCATAGCGAAAATCGGTAGATTTATGTTATACTCTAAATTAGCTTGTAAAAGACTGGGTGATGTGGTAATCTTATGGAAGTGATTTTGGCGGAATATCTCGGCTTTTGTTACGGCGTCAAACGTGCAATCCGGCTTGCGCGCGACAGCGCGGAGAGCGGAAACGCTTCGACGCTGGGGCCGATTATCCACAATCCGCAAATGGTCGCCCGCCTGGAAGAAGAAGGCGTCGGTTCCGTGGATTCCGTCGATGAAGTGCCGGATGGAGGGACGGTTATCATCCGATCCCACGGCGTCGGGCCTGAAGTGTATGAAAAGGCGGAGAAACGTCCGATTCGGCTTGTCGACGCCACCTGCCCGCATGTGAAGAAGGCGCAGAAAGCGGCGTATCGGCTGGCTCAAGACGGCTACAGCGTCGTGATCATCGGCGAGAAGCAGCATCCGGAAGTCAAGAGCATCTTGGAATGGGCTGGCGGCCATGCGGTCGTCATCGAGACGGAGGAAGAAGCGGAAGGCCTTTCTCCTTTTGCGAAGCTTGGCATCGTAGCCCAGACGACTTGTTCCGGCGCGAAGTTCCAGTCCATAGCGGCGCGGCTCATCGCGAAATCGAACGACGTCCGCATCCTCAGGACCATCTGTACTGCGACGGATCAGAGACAGTCTGCGGCGCTCGCTCTCGCGGCGGAAGTGGACATGATGCTCGTCATCGGCGGGAAGAACAGTGCGAACACCACGCGTCTCGCGCAGCTTTGCGCGGAAAAGACCGTTGTTCATCATATTGAAACGGCGTCCGAGATGGAGGACGAATGGTTTCACAATATCAAGAAAATTGGGATCACAGCCGGGGCCTCGACTCCGGACTGGATCATCAGGGAGGTATATCAAAAGTGTCAGATGTGAACGAACAAAACATGGAAGCCCTGCTGGAGGATATGCAGGAGATCCAGGAGCGTACGGTCGTCCCGGCCACCGTGGTTTCGGTGTCCCACGCCGAGGCCTGGGTGTCCATCGACGCCAAGCAGGACGTTCCCATTCTTAAAAAGGAGCTTGCTTATCCGGAGCCGGATTCGGCGGAGGACGTCGTCAAGGTTGGCGACGAGATCAATGTTTACGTCGTTTCCAAAGGCGGCGAGCACGGCTATACGCTGTCCAAGCTCAAAGCCGATCAGGAAGAGTCCTGGAAAAAGCTGGACGGCTGCGTAGAGAAAAAGGAGCCGTTGGAGGTCACCGTTCTCAAAGCTATCAAGGGCGGCCTTTCCGTCAGCGTGCAGGGGCTGCGCGGCTTTATTCCCGCTTCTCATGTGGGGCTCCATTATGTGCAGGATCTTTCTTCCTATGAAGGAAAGGTTTTTGAGGCGCTTCCCATCGAGTTTGACGCCGGCAATCATAAGCTGGTTCTCTCCCGCAAGGAGCTTCTGTCGAAGGAGCGCGAAGAGGCGCAGGAACGCGTGTTTTCCACGCTGGAGGCAGGACAGACGGTCAAGGGTACGGTCAAGCGCATCCTGGATTACGGCGCGTTTATCGACATCGGCGGCGTAGACGGTCTTGCGCATATCTCCGATCTTTCTTGGGATCGTGTCAAGCATCCTTCGGATGTTCTGAAGGTGGGACAGGAACTCGACGTTTTCGTCAAGGAGATCGATCAGGAGCATCACAAGATTTCGCTCAGCGTCAAGGACACGCTGCCCGATCCGTGGTTTGACCGGGCGGCCCGCTATCAGGAAGGCCAGCTGATCGAAGGCAAGGTCATTAAGCTGACGGACTTCGGCGCGTTCATGGAAATCGAGCCGGGCTTCGACGGGCTGATTCCGATGGGCGAGCTTTCCGACAAGCGCATTGCTCGCGCGGATGAGGCTGTCCATACCGGGGATATGGTGACGGTCAAGGTGCTGCGCATCGACACTGCGCGCAAGCGCATCTCCCTCAGCATCACGAAAGCGGCGAAGGAAGCCGCGGGTGAAGCGGAGGAATAATACAAACAATGGGGTGAAGGAGTGATGGGGACATCACTCCTTTATTTTTGTAGGAGCACTTAACGTGTGCAAGCTTGTTGGTGAAACGCAGGTTTAGTGCGATACATGCCCGGCCGCTGTGTGCGCGTAAACACAGTGCGGCGCGAATATGACGGTCATGTAGTTTTCGGAGAGAGGCGACAGCATGGAACTCACGCCGATGATGCGGCAGTATCAGGAGACCAAGGAGCAGCACCCGGACGAGATTCTTTTTTTCCGTCTGGGCGATTTTTATGAGATGTTTTTCGACGACGCGGTACTTGTGTCCAAAGAATTGGGCCTTACCCTGACAAGCCGCAGCGGGGATGCGGAAAAATCGCCGATGTGCGGCGTGCCGTATCATTCGGCGGAAAACTATATCACAAAGCTGATCCGCAAGGGCTATAAGGTGGCCATTGCCGAGCAGATCGGCGACCCGAAAGCGCCGGGCCTGACGAAGCGCGAGGTCATCAAGGTCGTCACGCCGGGAACGGTTCTTTCCGAGAATGCGCTGACCGCGACGCAGAATAATTATATCGTTCTTTTGTATGAAAACGGCGAGCGCGTCGTGCTTGCCGGCGCGGATATTTCTACAGGAGAATGCTTTTACGGCGTGCATGAAGGGAAGAACAGGGTGCAGTCGACGCTGGACGAGCTTTATCGATTGGCGCCGGCGGAGCTTTTGTTTGCGGGACCGCTTTCTTTTCGGCAGGAGGTCGGGGATTTTACGGCCCAAAGAATGGAGGGCTGTGCGTTTACTGAGCTTCCGCCGATGGAACGTCCGGAAGAGATGATGCTGCGCCATTTCGGTGCGGAGAATAGGACGGGCGACGCGGATGCGGAGACGGCGCTGGCGACGCTCCTTGATTATTTACATCAGACCGTTATGACTGATCTCAGCCATATCAGCCGGTTTACACGGTTGGAGGCTTCCGGGCGGCTTGTGCTTGACACGACGACGCTCCGCAATCTGGAGATTACGCGCAATCTGCGGGACGGCGGAAAGAAGAACACGCTTCTCGACGTGCTTGATTTCACAGGAACGGCGATGGGGGGACGGCTGCTGCGGAGATGGCTGGAGCAGCCGTTGACTTCCGTTTTGGACATCCGGGCGCGGCATGACGCCGTGGAAGAGCTGCTGCGGGATTATTCCATGCGTTCGGGGCTGCGGGAGCGCATGAAGGAGATATACGATTTTGAGCGCCTGCTGACGCGGGCGGAAGTCGGCGCGGCCAACGCCCGGGATCTTGTCGCGCTGAAGGTTTCCCTGTCGGCTTTGCCGGGCGTCAAGGCGCTGATGGCGTCGGCGCGGTCCGATTTGCTCCGGCGCGGGCAGGAAAATATCGGCACGTATGGCGAACTGGTCAATCTCTTGGATCGCGCTATCGTGGACGAACCGGGGCTTTCCGTTCGCGAAGGAGGAATCATCAAGCCCGGTTACGACGCGGAGCTTGACGAGTATCGGCGAATCGCTCACGACAGCAAAAAAATGTTGCAGGAAATCGAGGAGCGCGAACGGGAAAAGACGGGCATCAAGACGCTGAAAATCGGGTACAATAAGGTTTTCGGTTATTACATTGAGGTCAGGAACAGCGGGAAAGACCTCGTTCCCGCTCATTATGTGCGGAAACAGACGTTGGCTAATGCGGAACGTTTCATCACCGAAGAACTGAAAGAGTTTGAGACTAAAATCTTAGGCGCGCAGGAAAAAAGCGTTGCCATTGAATATGCGCTTTTCAACGCGGTGCGCGAGCAAGTCGTCGCCGAGTTGGAAAGCATTCAGCGCACCGCGAGGGAATTGGCCGTCGCCGACGTGCTCGTTTCTTTGGCCGAGGCCGCTGACGCTTACGGATATGTCCGTCCCGCGCTGCGGGAGAACGGCGTCATCCATATCGTGGACGGTCGCCATCCGCTCGTCGAGCGAATCCTGACGCAGGATATTTTCGTGCCGAACGACGCCGAGCTGAACCATGAGGAAAGCGAAATCATGCTGATTACCGGTCCGAATATGGCCGGAAAATCCACGTATATGCGGCAGACGGCGCTTATCGTTCTGATGACGCAAGTCGGAAGTTTCGTGCCTGCGCGGGAGGCGGCGATTGCTCCCGTGGACCGTATTTTTACGCGCATCGGCGCCAGCGACGACCTGGTCAGCGGCCAAAGCACGTTCATGGTGGAGATGAACGAAGTCGCGCAGATATTGAAATACGCCACGCGGGACAGCCTCGTCATCCTCGATGAGATCGGGCGAGGGACCAGCACCTTTGACGGCATGAGCATCGCCCGGGCCGTTGTCGAGCATATCGAAGCCAATATCCATGCGAAGACGATGTTCGCCACGCATTATCATGAACTGACGGACATGGAGGATGAGCACATCCGGAATTGCTGCGTCGCGGTGAAGGAGCGCGGCAGCAAGGTGGTGTTCCTGCGGCGCATCGTTTTCGGCAGCGCGGACAAATCTTACGGCATCCACGTCGCGAGGCTGGCGGGGCTTCCGAAATCCGTCACCGACCGCGCGGAAGTCATTCTCGCGGGGTTGGAAAAATGCGCGCCGGTTGCTGAACGAACGGAACGGAAGGACTCGTCGGAGACGGAAACGGGAATGGCGTCGCTGTTCGCGTCTTCGCTGACAGACGAGCTGCTGGCGCTCGACGTCATGGCCATGACGCCCATCGAAGCCATGAACGAGCTTTACAAACTGCAGCAAGAAGCGCAAAAGGAGGCGGGAAGGGCATGAACACCGTTCATCTTTTGGACGACGATACCATCAACAAAATCGCGGCGGGGGAAGTGGTCGAGCGTCCCGCCTCCGTCGTCAAGGAATTGATCGAGAACGCCGTGGATGCCGGGGCCACTGTTATTGAGACGGAAATCATGGCGGGCGGTACGAGCCTGATGCGCGTGACTGACAACGGCTGCGGCATGAGTCGGGAGGATGCGGAACTTGCCGTGAAACGACACGCGACGAGCAAGATCAAGAGCGGCGAGGATATTCTGACTGTGCCGACGCTGGGCTTTCGGGGCGAGGCGCTGCCGACGATAGCCGCCGTTTCGAGGTTTTCTCTCGTTACGCGCCGCGCGGAGGACGAACTTGGCGTTTCCGTTCGCATCATGGGCGGCAAGAAACCGGAGATTTCCGATGCGGGCGCGGCTCCCGGCACTACCGTTAAAGCCGAGGACCTTTTTTTCAATACCCCTGCGCGCAAGAAGTTCATGAAGACGACCCACACCGAAGGGATGAAAATCAACGACTGCGTCGTGAAGGCGGCTCTTGCTGAGCCGGGGATTTCCTTTCGGCTGATCAATAATAACAAAGTGAGCGTGAAGACGCCGGGCACGGGCTCGCTCCGCGACGCCATCGTAGCCATTTACGGCGGCGCGGTGGGAGAGTCGCTGCTGCCGCTTTCTTTTGAAGACGAGGACGTGAAGATTACCGGCTTTTTGACGAAACCGTCCATGCTCCGCAGCAGCCGCGCGTGGCAGACGTTTATCGTCAACGGGCGCGTCGTCGAAAATAAAGCGATGGCCCGGGCCGTGGACAATGCGTACCATTCCTTGCTACCGAAGGCTGGGTATCCGCTGGCGGTGCTTGTCGTGGAGGTACCGGCGCGGAGCGTTGACGTCAACGTCCATCCGCGCAAGGCGGAAATCAAGTTCGAAGACGAGGGGCGAATCTTCAAGGCCGTCTATAAGGCGGTGGTGGACGCCGTGCGGCCCGAGGGGCAAAGTCTGGAACAGGTAGCGGCGGTCGCGCGCGTTCCGCTCCATCATGACGGAACGGGAGGCCCTTCGCTCTCGGTCGCTTCCTTCGATGCGGAGGGCGGCGGGAGTGAACCGGCTTCCCTGCCCCGGCCTTTCAGGCCGGCGGTGCCTTTCGCGGGGAAAGAAGACGCGGCGAATTTCGCCGAGGTACAGCGGGAGCTTTTGGAGGAAAAACGTTTTTCGACGGAGCCAGCGCGTCCGGTGTATGAGCAGCAGCGGATAGAGCCTTTGGTAGCCGATGCGCCGGAAGGCAAAGACGATTCGCCGATGGCGATGGTGCCCATCGGGCAGGTCGCGCTTTGCTTTATCATCGCGCAGGACGGCGATACCCTTTACATTGTCGATCAGCACGCCGCCCATGAGCGCATTTTGTACGACCGCTTTTCCGCGTTGGCGGAAAATATGGCTTCCCAGCAGCTCCTGGTTCATCTGTTGCTGGATTTCAGCCCGAGAGAGTCGGAGCTTTTGGAAGAGCGGCAGGAGATTTTTCAAAAACTGGGGTTTGACTTGGCGAAATGCGGGGAAAATCAGTTCCGGCTTTGCTCGCTGCCCGCGGATATTCCCGTCGGCGAGGCGGAGACGACGCTGCGGAAAATTCTCGGATGGTTAATGGAGATGCACGATCCGACGGCGGCGGAAATTCGCCACGCCTGTCTTGCCATGACTGCCTGCAAGGCGGCCATCAAGCGCGGCGACGAGCTGAACCTGCGGCAGATGCAGCTTCTTTTGGAGGAACTCTCGCGCACCGCGCGTCCCTATACCTGCCCTCACGGCAGGCCGACGATTTTGCGGTTCACCGGCGGGGAACTCGCGAAAATGTTCAAGAGGACGTGACAATGGAAAGCATGAAGCGCATTGTCGTGACGGTGGGGCATAAAGCGAAGCCGGAGCATTTCGCGCTGGCGCGGGACATGGCGGAGAAACTTCGCGTTCCCTTCGTCGAGCGGGGGAACACGTCGCTGGACGCGATTCGTGAAAAGTTTGACGTTCCCTGCGTGATGGTCGTGAAAGAGAGGCTCGTCGTCGTTACGCCGGACGGCGAGCTCTATTTTCATCCGGGCATGGCGCACCTGCGGCTGAAAAATCTTCGGCGCGGCGAGAGCGATCATTTGCTGAATGCCCTTGGCGTCATAGAGGGGATGCGTATCCTCGACTGCACCCTGGGCATGGGAGCGGACGCTATCGTGGAAAGTTTCGGCGCGGGGGAAACGGGTGAGGTCATAGCCATAGAAAAGAATCCCGTGGTCGCCGCGTTGATCGCGCATGGGATGAAAACTGACGAGGGCGAGCATCCGACCACGGTGGCGGCCATGCGGCGCGTTTGCGTCGTTTGCGCCGACTATCTCGATTTTTTGCGCGGGCAGCCGGACAATTCTTTCGACGCCGTTTATTTCGATCCGATGTTTCGCCATCCGTTCACGGAAAGCGCGGGCATTCATCCCTTGCGGTTCCTTGCCGATCCGCGCCCCGTTTCTGCGGAGGCGATTCACGAGGCGCGCCGCGTCGCGAGTCGTCGCGTCGTGCTGAAGGAGTCCAGCAAGAGCGGGGAGTTTGCGCGGCTCGGCTTTACGGAGTTTGAGGGCGGGAAATACAGCAACGTCCGTTACGGCGTGATGCGAGTGGAGAATGCAGCGGTTTTCTGAGCGGTTCGGAAGCCGCTCTTTTTTTATCGCGCTGATTTGAGTATAATAGATATAATTGATTTTTAGTTTTGGAAACGAGGAAGAAAACCCATGCAAACTTTTTCATGTACGGTCGTCACCCATGCGCCGCAGGAGACAGCTGCGCTGGCTGAGCGGCTGGGCGCGGCGGCGGAAGCGGGAACCGTGCTTTGCCTCGTCGGCGACCTTGGCGCGGGGAAGACGCTTTTCACGCAGGGCTTCGCAAGGGGCTTGGGCGTGACGGAAGAAGTGACGAGTCCGACCTTCGCGCTGATGAATCAATATTGTGGGCGGCTCCCTGTCACGCATTTTGATTTGTACCGTTTGGAGCGGGAAGAAGAGCTTGACGAGATCGGATTTTATGAATTCGCGGAGCCTTCCGGCGGTGTCGTGTTGATCGAATGGGCGGACAAGTTTCCTGACGCGCTGCCTAAGCCGCATATCCGGCTGGAAATCGAGCGGGGAGATACGGAAGACGAGCGGCGGCTCATGTTTTTCACGACGGAGGAGGACAGCGCGCTATGGCGGGCACTGATGGAAAAATGACGATTCTTGCGATGGACACGGCGACGATGGTGTCCAGCGTGGCGGTGGCGACCGAAGAACGCGTGCTGGCGGAGGTGACTGCGGAAACGCGTTTTACCCATTCGGAAACGCTGGTGGCGAATATCGAGGAAGTCCTGCGGTTAGCGGACGTGAAGCGTGAAGAGCTTTCCGCTGTGGCCGTGAGCCTCGGTCCGGGCTCGTTCACCGGGCTTCGTATCGGATTGGCGGCGGCGAAAGCGATTGCTTATGCGCTGTCGATTCCGTTGGTCGGCGTGCCGACGCTGGAAGTTTTGGCGGCGGCGTTTCCCTCGCCGGGGGCGATTGTCGCTCCGCTGATCGACGCGCAAAAGGGCAACGGGTACTTTGCGCTTTACCGCTTTACAGAAACCGGCCTCGTTTGTGAAAAAGACGTTTGCGTCGCGTCGCCGGAGGAAATTGCCGATGCGATTGCTAATGAAGAAAGCCCGGTGACATTGGCCGGAGATTTTGCGAGAAAGCTCATGCAAAAAGGCGTGGAGCTTCCAAAGAACGCGAGTCTTGCGCCAATCACGCACATCATGCCGCGCGCCGCGCTGGTCGCTGCCCGCGCTGTCGTCCGCCTGAAAAACGGCGAGGGGAAAAGTCCGATGGAGCTGGAGCCGATCTACGTTCGCCGCTCCGAGGCCGAGGTGCTTTGGGAGAAGAGGCACAAGGAGGATAAGCCGTGATTTCCTTTCGCGAGATGAAGCCGGAGGACGCGGACGCGGTGGAAGCAGTCGAAAAGGCTTCATTTTCCGTGCCGTGGTCGCGGAAATCCTTTTGGGAGGAAGCGGCGAACGAGCGGACATATTATCTGCTGGCCCTTGATGATGATGAGGTAATTGGCTACGCGGGGACGTGGATTCTCGATGACGAGGCGCAAATTACGAATGTTGCCGTGGCGCCGGAGTATCGCGGGAAAAAAGTCGGCGCTGGATTGATGACGGAATTGATTAAAGAAGCAAAAAAGCGCGGTGCGACGCGTATGACGCTGGAAGTCCGTCCGTCCAATACGGCGGCCCTCGCGCTTTATCAAAAATTCGGATTCAAGGATTGCGGACATCGGCCGCATTATTATCTCGACAACGGTGAGGACGCGGTAATCATGTGGAACTTTCATCTGTGAATCTTGACACGGCGTGACGTCGCGCATATAATATTTTCGGAAACAGGCGATGAAGAAGACACGATGGCGGGGAATCATCCCATAGAGAGAGGCGTCAAGTGTACTGGCACGTTGCTTTTTGACTTGAAAACGATGCAGCAGATGGCAACATATGCAGTATCGGTTGTCGAAAAACAACGTGTCAGTACACAAGGCTGGAAACGCTTTGGAAAAAGACCGTCACCACCGCTTTGGAGCTTTCGATGAGGAATCGGACGTGGGCCGCGCGTTATGCGGCGAGAGTTGGCCGCGTTTTTTGCGGCAAGCAGGGTGGAACCGCGAGCAGACGTCTCGTCCCGCATTGGGGATGAGGCGTTTTATTTTTTAGGAGGGAAAACAAAATGTTGAAAATCACGTTGAAGGACGGCAGCATCCGCGAAGTCGAAGAGGGGACGAAAATTCTTGATTTTGTCAAAACGGTCAGTAACAGCCTTGCGAAGAAGGTTTTGGCGGCAAAGCTGGGCGGCAAGACTGTGGATTTGACGACGCCGCTGACGAAGGACGGCGCGATAGAATTTTTGACCTTTGAGGACGCGGACGGGCGCTGGGCGTTCCGTCATACGGCTTCCCATATCATGGCGCAGGCCATCCAGCATTTATACGGCGAGAAGGTGCAGTTCGCCATCGGTCCCGCCATCGAGAACGGCTTCTACTATGATATCGACATGGAGAAGCGTTTGACTGACGATGACCTGCGCGATATCGAGAAGGAGATGGAGCGCATCGTCAAGCAGAATCTGCCGATGGTGCGCAAGGAAATCAGCCGCGCCGATGCGCTGAAGCTGTTCGAGGGAAAAGGGCAAAGCTACAAGGTAGAGCTGATCAACGATTTGCCGGAAGACGCGTTGATTTCCCTGTATGAACAGGGGGATTTCGTGGATCTTTGCGCGGGGCCGCACGTCGTTTCCACCGGCAAGGTCAAGGCGGTGAAGCTCCAGAGCGTAGCGGGCGCTTACTGGCGCGGTGACGAGCACAACAAGATGCTGCAGCGCGTTTACGGCACGGCCTTCGAGAAAAAGGAAGACCTGGCCGCGTATCTGACTATGCTGGAGGAGGCCGCGAAGCGCGACCACCGCAAGCTGGGCAAAGAGCTTGACCTGTTCAGCCTTCACGAGGAGGGGCCGGGTTTCCCGTTCTTCCACCCGAACGGTATGGTCATCCGCAATGAGTTGATCAATTACTGGCGCGAGGTGCATCGTCGCTACGGTTATCAGGAAATCAAGACGCCGATGATCTTGAACCGCAAGCTTTGGGAGACCTCCGGCCATTGGGATCATTACAAGGAAAATATGTACTTCACGCAGATTGACGATCTTGATTACGCCATCAAGCCGATGAACTGCCCGGGCGGCATGCTTGTCTACGCGACGCAGCCGCGAAGCTATCGCGACCTGCCGCTCCGCCTCGGCGAGCTGGGCCTCGTCCATCGCCATGAGCTTTCCGGCGCGCTGCACGGGCTGTTCCGCGTGCGGAACTTCACGCAGGACGACGCGCACCTCTTCATGACTCTCGACCAGGTGGAGGGCGAGATCCAGACGACCATCGACCTGTTCGACGAGGTCTATTCGACCTTCGGGCTGACCTATACGGCGGAGCTTTCCACGCGGCCGGAGAACTCCATGGGTTCCGACGAGGTATGGGAAAAAGCCACGGCGGCGCTCCAAAACGCTCTGGAGCATCGCGGCCTGAAATACATCATCAACGAGGGCGACGGCGCTTTTTACGGGCCGAAGATCGACTTCCATATCAAGGACTCCATCGGGCGTACCTGGCAGTGCGGCACGATTCAGCTTGACATGATGCTGCCGGAGAAGTTCGATTTGACTTACGTCGGCGAGGACGGGCAGAAACACCGCCCGATCATGCTGCATCGCGTCGTTTACGGCAGCATCGAGCGTTTCATCGGAATCCTGATCGAGAACTACGCGGGCGCGTTCCCTGTTTGGCTCGCTCCGGTGCAGGTGAAGATTTTGCCGATTACGGACAAACACCACGATTACGCCTATGAATTGAAGAAAAAGTTCTTTGACGCGGGTATCCGCGTTGAGGTGGACGCGCGGAACGAGAAGATGGGCTACAAGATCCGCGAGGCGCAGGTCAAAAAGATTCCTTATGCGCTGGTGGTCGGCGATCAGGAAGTCGCCGACGGCACGGTGAACGTCAGGAAATACGGCGAGAAGGATTCCGCGACGATGAAGGCGGAAGAATTCCTCACGATGATTGAAGAGAAAATCGCGACGCGGGATGGGAAGTATTGAAGAGCGGGGGCGACATTATGAAAAAGATGCTTTGCGGCGCGCTTTTGGGCTGCGCGTTGGCGTTTTCGACTTTCGGCACGGCAAGCGCGGATATCGGCGGCGAGATTGGCGTCTATGTGCCGGTGGGCGGCGGAGGAGGATATGCACGGACCGGCGGGCCGGAGGAGAGCTTCGCGTCGTTTACCGTGGACAAGCTTGTCCATGAATTGACGGTGCAAAAGAAAAGCGGTCGGCTCTTGATGGAATTCCGCGTGTCCAACGGGTCCGACTCGCCGTATACCGTCGAGCATCAAAACGGACAAGTGTATGACTTCCTCGTGCTGGACAAACGCGGCAAGGTACTTTGGCGTTGGTCGGAGGGTATGGCATTTACGCAGGCGCTGACGTCCTCCACGGTGGACGCACACGGGGAAGCGGTTTTCAAGGCGGAAATCAAACGTGCGGACTTCAAGAAATTCAAGGATGACGCTGTGGTGGTGATGGCGTACATTGTCGATACGCCGTATACGCTTTCGGCTGCGGTGCCGGAAACGGTGGAAACGTCGTCGAGCGGCGCGGCGGTCTTTGGCGCGATTGTCTTGGGGCGCGGGCCGATAGGCCGTTGGTAAAAAAACAAGGCCACCCGTGAACGGGTGGCCTTGTTTGTCCTGTCATATTCATTTGTCCAGCCATTGTTCCTTTGAATAAACGCCTTTCTTTATTTTTTGCAGCTTGACGTTTTTTCGGACGCGCCGGATGCTCGCCGCGATCTCGCCGGCGATTTTTTTGCCGCAGGCTTTGCAGTACCGTCCGCGGCTGATTTTTTTACCGCAGGAGGCGCAGGGGTATTTGATGTTTATGTTCATCTCCTCAAGACGCCCGGATTGGAGCATGGAAAGCACCAGCGATTTCTTTACGTCGAGGGCGGCGCAGATTTCGTCAACGCTGGAGCGTGGATTGTCGCGTACATAGGAAGCAATCTCGTCCATTTGTTGCTCGTGCTTTTGCAGGCACTCGGGGCAGTACTTTCCCTCCCCCGGATTCAGGAAGAGCTTTCCGCAGTCCCGGCAATTTGTGGCTTTTGGAGTCATAGCGACCAACCTCCTTTGAGGGTGCTCTCTTTAATTATACCGCTTCCCTAAAAAATGACAAGGCGTTGCCGTTTCATGGTACAATATAGACGGAAATTTTTAAGAGAAAGGGGATAAAATGATGAAAGTGCTGATGGTCAACGGGTCGCCGCATCCGAATGGGAATACGGCGGCGGCGCTTGCGGAAATGCAGAAGGTATTTGAGGCGGAGGGCGTCGAGACGGCGCTTTTGCAGATCGGGAATAAGGCGATTCGCGGCTGCGTGGCCTGCGGTTCGTGTCGGCAAAAAGGGAAATGCGTATTCGACGACGCGGTGAACGAGGCCGCGCCGATTTTCGAGGCGGCGGACGGAATCGTGGTGGGGACGCCGGTTTATTACGCTTCGGCCAATGCGACGGTGGTAGCGTTCCTTGACCGGCTGTTTTTCAGCGCGTCCTTCGACAAGACGATGAAGGTCGGCGCGTCTGTGGCCGTCGCGCGGCGCGGCGGCTGTTCGGCGACTTTCGACGAGCTGAACAAGTATTTCACGATCAGCGGCATGCCCGTCGCATCCAGCCAGTATTGGAACAGCGTCCACGGCCTCGTGCCGGGGGAGGCGATGCAGGACGCCGAGGGTTTGCAGACGATGCGGACGCTGGCGAAAAATATGACGTTCCTGATGAAGAGCATCGCCCTCGGCAAGGAGAAGTTCGGCCTGCCGAAAGCGGAAGAAAAAGTTGCGACGAATTTTATACGGTAAGGAAAAACGGAAGCATAAAATCCGTTGGGAAAAGGCAGGAGCGGCTCGCAAGCGGGCCGCTCTTTTGCGTTGGAAAAAATTTTAATTATCCTCTTGACATACCAAATTAAATTGTGTAAAATCAAATCACAAAATAAATTTTACACAATTTAATTTTGCAAAATGAGGTGAGGCAATGGCGAAGGAACACCGAAAAATGGACGTGGTCGTAATCGGCGCAGGTATGGCGGGACTGACGGCTGCTCTGTATGCGGGACGCAGCGGACGTTCCGTTCTGGTCCTGGAGTCCGAGCTCGTCGGCGGGCAAATCGCGAACGCGGCGGATATTGAGAATTATCCGGGCTTGCCGGGCGTTGACGGCGGCAAATTGATTTCCGCCGTTCAGACGCAGGCGGAGAACTTCGGCGCCGTCGTCGATGAATTCGATCCGATTGTGCGCGTGGCGCTTTCCGTACAGCCAAAGATTGTGGAGACGGAAGGCGCCGTCTATGAAGCCGGCTCGGTAATCTTGGCGACGGGTATGACGCGGCGTAAGCTGCCGCTCAAGGAGGCAGGCCGTTACGAAGGGCGCGGCGTCCATTATTGCGAGCTTTGCGACGGGCAGGCCTATGCGGGGAAAACGGTAGCGGTCATCGGCGGAGGAAACGCGGCAGTGGACGCGGCGGAGTACCTTTCCAAGCTGGCGTCGAAGCTCTATCTGATCCAGCGCTCGGAGCTTCGGGCGGACGCCGCAGCCGTGAAGCGGCTTCGCGAGCACGAGAATGTGGAAATCCTGCTGCATACCGAGCCGCGTTCCTTGTCCGGAGACAAGCGGCTGACGACGGCGACGCTCTTTGACAGGAAGACGGAGGCGACGCGGGAGCTTCCAATCGACGCGGTGTTCGTCAATATCGGCGTCGAGCCGAATACGGCATTGTTCGCTGGCCAGGTAGAGCTGGATGCGGCGGGGAACATCGTTGCGGGAGAGGATTGCCGGACGAATCTTGCCGGCGTGTTCGCGGCGGGGGACGTCCGCACAAAGGAGGTCCGCCAGCTTACCACAGCGGCTGCGGACGGCACGACGGCTGCGCTGGGCGCAGTCAAATATTTGCGGTCGCAAAGTAAGTAAAATTTTTGAAGTAAGCAAAGTAAGAAAGTAAGAATTTCTTACCTCGCAATTTTTCATCGAAATTTTTGAAGGAGGATATGAAAATGGTAAAAGTGTATTCTATGACAAGCTGCCCTTGGTGCGTAAAGGCGAAGAAGTATTTGGAATCGAAAGGGATCGAGTATCAGAACCTCAATATCGAGGAAGACGAGGCGGCGCGCGTCGCCTGCCAGCAGCTTTCCGGCGATCTGATGGTGCCGGTCATCACGGCGAACGACAAAGATTATGTGCTGGGCTTTGACAAGGCGAAGATCGACGCCTTGCTCGGAATCGCGGGATAAGGAGGAACGACAGACATGAGCGTATATGATTTTTCGGCGAAAAACGGCAAGGGCGAGGAAATATCCCTCGCCGACTACAAAGGTAAAGTCCTGGTTATCGTGAACACCGCCAGCAAGTGCGGGTTCACGCCCCAGTACGAAGAATTGGAGGAGCTTTACAAGACCTACGGCGAGCGCGGCTTCGTGATCCTTGGCTTCCCCTGCAACCAGTTCGCTGCGCAGGAGCCGGGTACGGACGAGGAAGTGCAGACGTTCTGCCGCTTGAACTACGGCGTGACCTTCCCCGTCTTTGCGAAGGGCGACGTGCGCGGCGAGACGGCGCAGCCGCTTTTCAAATACCTGACGAAGGAAAAGGGCTTCAAGGGCTTCGATGAGAGCCATCCGGTGGCGAAGCCGCTGATGGAAGCGCTGCAAAAGAATTTCCCCGAATACCTCGAAGGCGACTCCATCAAATGGAATTTCACGAAATTCCTGATCGACCGCGAGGGCAACGTGGTGGAGCGCTTTGAGCCGACCACGACGCCGAAGGCGATGGCAAAGGCCATCGAGGCGCTGCTGTGAGCGGGAATTCCGCAAGCGGCGGCATGTGCGGCGAGTCGCTGCTTCTTAAAAACCAGCTTTGCTTTCCCATTTATGCCTGTGCGCGGGAAATCATCAAGGCGTACCATGAGCCGCTGTCCGCGCTGAATCTCACCTACACCCAGTATCTTGTGATGATGGTGCTTTGGGAGGAAAAGCAGAAAAGCGTCCGGGCATTGGGCGAGTGCCTCTATCTCGACTCCGGCACGCTGACGCCGCTGCTGAAAAAACTGGAGGCGAAGGGCTGCATCACCCGCGAGCGCTGTCCGGAGGACGAGCGCTGCGTAATCATCCGTTTGACGGCGGAAGGAGAGGCGCTCAGGGAAAAAGCGGAAAACGTGCCGCGCTGCATGGCGGAAAAATCGCCGCTGACGCAAGAAGAAGCGGAAATGCTTTACAGGACGCTGTACAAACTGCTGCATACATTGCACGACGAAGGGTGAAAGGACAACCGCCTCGGCTTGAAATCAGAGCCGAAGGCGGTTCGTCATTTGCGGGCATACGGGCTTCGCTGAATTTCGATTTCTGCTTTGCCTTGCTTTTTTTTGCCATACCCGCTAATATGAAGAAAAGGAATCGACAGGGAGGGTTCGGCATGAATCTGGAAGAGGAAATGCAGGCGAAATGGGAAGAGAAGAAGCGGGAGCTGGAGGAAGAGGTCCATATCGCGCTGGTAGGACAGCCGGGCGCAGGGAAGTCCAGCCTCATCAATAAATTGATCGGGCGGAAATTGTTTGAGACGGGCGTGCATACGGATACGACGGTGGACATGCAGGAGGCGGCATTCGGTACGCTCCGCATTCACGACCTGCCGGGATACGGGACGGTGCGCTTCCCCGTGGAGCGTTGGGTGGAGGAGTTCCATCCGGAACAGTACGACCTGTATCTCTTCGTATTCGAGGGAAAGCTCCACGATTCCGATGCGATTTTGTTCAACTATCTGAAGCAGTGGCGCGACGAGCGCGAGCACCCGTTTTTCATCGTGCGGAACAAGAAAGACCAGATATGGGACGAGGAGAAGCCGAAGGACGCGCTGATGGACGAGATTGCGCGGGATGTGCGGGATAAGTTGGGCGAGCCGGACGCGGCGGTGCAGTTCGTAAGCTGCCGGACGGGCGAGGGCATCGAAGAACTGAAGCAGGCGATTTTTGCGGCGGACATCCTCGGCGTGAAGGCGTCGAAGCTCCGCGCGGAGTTCCAGGCGACGTCGATGGAGGACCTCGCTTTCAAGAAGCAGCATTCGATGAAGGCGGTGAACACCTATGCGTGGCTGGGCGCGGCCAACGCGGTGAATCCGGTGCCGGGCCTCGATGTGACGCTCGACGTGGGTATGTTTTACAAGCTGCTGTCGGAGATACGGCGCATTTTCGGCATTACGGACGACCTCGCGCAGACGCTGGAAAAGTACAAGGTACTGGCGCCGATTGGGCAGCGCGTTTTCTCCTATGCGACGCAGGAGGGTGTCGTGATGATGGTGCAAAAACTCGCGGCACAGTTCACGGGCAAGGAAATCTCGAAGTATATTCCCTTCGTGGGGCAGGCGGCGGCCGCCGCAACGGGCTACATGATGATCCAGAAAATCGGCGAGAAGTATGTGGACGACTGCCATACGATTGCGCAGGAGATATTGCGCGGCGTTTTAAAAAAATAACGGAACGTAAAAATTCACCCGACACAAGAATGTGCCGGGTGAATTTTTATGCCCGTTATAATAGGAACGCCGAAAACGCCTGGTTGCCGAATTTCATGCCGACGGGCGTCAGGCGGAAATGCGTGGGCGTTTCCTCTAAGAATTTTTTGGCTTTCAGGTCGTCGATAACTTTTTGATAGAGGCTTTCCATTTCGCAGCCGAAGGTCTCGGCGAATTTCTTTCGGTCGATGCCTTCCGCCGTGCGGAGAGAGAGAAAGCAAAATTCTTCGATGTGTTTTTCCCGTGTGACGGTTTCTTCGGTATGCGCGGGCGATTCGCCATGATTGACGGCTTTGATATATGCGCCGACGTCTTTCGTGTTTGCGGTGCGTCGCCCGTCATGGTACGAGTGCGCCGCCGCGCCGAAGCCGAAATAGGGGCGGTCCTGCCAGTAGCCGAGATTGTGTCGGCAGATGAAATCGTGCCGCGCGTAGTTGGAAATCTCATAGCGGCGGAAGCCGAATTTCGGCAGCGTTTCCGCGAGATAGTCGTACATTTCTTCTTCCGCCTCGTCGGGGGGAAGGTCCAGCGTGCCATTTTCTTTTTCCCGTGCGAAGGGCGTGCCGTCCTCGACTGTCAGACCGTAAACGGAGATATGGTTGACCGCGAGGTCCATGGACGAGCCGACGCTCCATTTCAGGATGTCCATCGTCTGGCCCGGCAGGCCGTACATCAGATCGACGCTGACGTTCACGATCAGCGCGGCCCGTGCCCATCGCACCGCGTCGCGGATGTCCTGCGAGGTGTGGATGCGCCCGATGCGTTTCAGAATCGCGTCGTCGAAGACCTGCGCGCCGATGCTGACGCGGTTCACGCCAAGCGTGGACAGCATGGTCATCGTTTCGAGGGTGACAGTGCCGGGATTCGCCTCGACGGTGAATTCCAAATCGTCCGTCGCAGGAATGGCCGCCTGTGCAGCTTGGATGATGCGGGCCAGCAACGGGACAGGCAGCGCGGTGGGCGTGCCGCCGCCGATGTAAATGGTCGAGGCTTTGCCGTGTAACGAAAGCTCTTCGCCTCTCGCCGAGAGCTCTTTGCAGAGCGCGTCGGTATAGGCCTCCATCTCCGCCTCATGCCCAGCGACGGAAGGAAAATCGCAGTACGAGCATTTTTGGCGGCAGAACGGGATATGGATATAAACGCCGTAATCCATCAGTGAATTTTCAAGACTGCCATGAAAGCTTCCTGCGGCACCTCGACGCTGCCTACGGCCTTCATGCGTTTCTTGCCTTCCTTTTGTTTTTCCAGCAGCTTGCGCTTTCTCGTGATGTCGCCGCCGTAGCATTTCGCGAGCACGTCCTTCCGATACGCGCGCACGTTCTCACGGGCGACGATTTTCGAGCCGACGGCGGCCTGGATGGGAATCTCAAACATTTGCTTCGGAATCAGCTCGCGGAGTTTTTGTGCGAGCAGCCGCCCCCGATACGCGGCCTGCTCAGAAAATACGATGGTGGAAAGCGCGTCCACCGGCTCTCCGTTCAGCAGGATATCCAGCTTCACCAGCTTCGACGGCTGGTAATCGGCCAGTTCATAATCGAGCGACGCGTAGCCCCGTGTCGTCGATTTCAGCTGGTCGAAATAGTCGTAGATGATCTCGCTCAGGGGGATATGGTAGATCAGCATGACGCGGTTCGTGTCGAGATAGTCCATGCTCTTGTATTCGCCGCGCTTGTCCTGGGAGACCTGCATGACCGCGCCGACGTAATCGTTCGGCACGATGACCGTCGCTTTGACGAAAGGCTCCTCGATGAAGTCGATGTTCTGCGGCGGCGGCAGCTTGGCCGGATTGTCCACGGCAATCATTTCGCCCGCCGTCGTATGCACATGGTAAATGACGCTGGGTGCTGTGGTGATCAGCTCCAAATGATACTCGCGCTCCAGGCGCTCCTGAATCACGTCCATGTGGAGAAGCCCGAGGAAGCCGCAGCGGTAACCGAAGCCTAACGCCACAGAAGTCTCCGGCTCAAAGACGAGGGCCGCGTCGTTCAGCTGCAGTTTTTCCAGCGCGTCCTTCAGATTGTCGTAGTCGGCGCTGTCCACCGGGTACAGGCCGCAGTAGACCATCGGCGTCACGCCGCGATAGCCGGGCAGCGGCTCCGGCGCAGGATTTTCCGTCGTCGTCACCGTGTCGCCGACGCGCACGTCCCGGACGTTTTTCAGGCTGCCCGCGATGAAGCCCACGTCGCCCGCCGCAAGCTGCGGCACCTCCACCGGCGCTGGCTGGAAGCAGCCGACGTCCGTGACCTCGAAAACCTTGCCCGTGGCCATCATGCGAAGCTCCATGCCCTTTTTTATGAGGCCGTCCATCAGCCGGATATGGGCGATGACGCCTTTGTACGCGTCAAAATACGAATCGAAAATCAGCGCGCGCAGCGGCTTTTTCTCGTCGCCGGAGGGCGGCGGGATCAGCTTCACGATCGCTTCCAATATATCGTCCACGCCGAGACCGGTCTTTGCCGACGTCAGCACCGCATCCGACGCGTCGAGGCCGATGGCGTCCTCGATTTCTTTCTTCACTTTTTCCGGGTCGGCGCTGGGGAGGTCCACCTTGTTGATGACGGGGATAATCTCCAAATCGTGCTCTAGCGCCATATAGACGTTTGCCAGCGTCTGCGCCTCCACGCCCTGCGTCGCGTCCACCACGAGCAGCGCCCCCTCGCAGGCGGCGAGGCTCCGCGAAACCTCGTAGGTAAAATCGACGTGGCCTGGCGTGTCGATAAGGTTCAGTTCGTAAGTTTCGCCGTCTTTCGCTTTATAGGTCAGGCGCACCGTCTGCGCCTTGATGGTGATGCCGCGTTCGCGCTCCAGCTCCATCGAGTCGAGCACCTGCTCCTTCATCTCGCGCTCGGCCAGCGCACCCGTCCGCTCGATAAGCCGGTCGGCCAGAGTGGATTTTCCGTGATCGATATGCGCGATGATGGAAAAATTACGGATATGTGTCGTTTGCATGAAATCTTCCTTCCTAAGAAAATCGGCTTCATAATTATATCATCGCGTCCGCAGGCGGGCAATAAAAATAAAAGTTGCATTTTCAAAATTCACGTGATAAAATACATCGGTAACAAAAAAGGAAAGGGGGGTGAAAGTTTTGCCGAATATCAAATCTTCTATTTTGAGTGTTAAGACCGATGCGAAGCGTCATGCGAAGAACGTGGCTGAGAAGACGCGCGTGAAGAAAGCGTCCCGCAAGGTGATCGACGCCGTCGCCGCCGGCAACGCGGATGAAGCGAAGACCCTCCTTCATGCAGCCTACAAGACGATCGACCAGGCAGCCGCTAACCATGTCTATCACAAGAACAATGCGGCCCGTAAGAAGTCGAGGCTTGCGAAGAAAGTCGATGCGCTTGCGAAATAATCAGGAAACGCTTCGGTATCGCTGGAATAAACAGCCGTCACGGAATGTGGCGGCTTTTTTCATGGCATCACGCGCTTTGGCGGCTCGCTTCGGCGAGCCGTTTGCGTTGCGGCGGAAGTCCTTTTTTGCTATACTTATCTTTATTGGACAAAGACGGGCAAGATGTTTGAATGACATGCAATCGGAAAGAGGGAATCGCGGATGCGGAGAAAGCGCAGGCAGAGGAAACGGAAGCAGCGGCTTCTTGTTTTGGCCTCCATAATTCTGTTGGCAGTTGGGATTTGCGCGGGCGCGTGGTGGGCGATAGCGCGCCGGGAAAGTGGAAACGGCGCCGATGCGCCCGATGTATTGACGTCTCCCTATACGAAGGAAATCATGGTGATGGGCGTCGATCCGCGTACGGACGATACGGGGCGCAGCGATACGCTGTTCCTCGTGTCGCTGGACGAGGAGGCGAAGCGCGCGTCTATCCTGTCTATTCCCCGGGACACGCGGGTGGAGATGGAACAGGGCGCCTACGAGAAAATCAATCATGCGTATGCGTACGGCGGCCATGAATATGCCCAGAAGGTTTTGGAACGGCTGCTGGCGGCGAAGATCGACGGCTATGTGATCGTTAATATCCGCGCTTTCGAGAAGATGATCGACACGGTGGGCGGCGTGGATATCGACGTGGAAAAGCGGATGTATTATGAAGACCCGTGGGATGAGGACGGCGGCCTCGTCATTGACCTGTATCCCGGCGAACAGCATTTGGACGGAAAACAGGCGATGGAATATGTGCGGTTCCGCGATGAGGAAGGCGACATCGGTCGTATTGCGCGGCAGCAGAAATTTTTGAAAGCCTTGCTGGCGCGGGTGACGTCGCCCGAAGTCGTTCCGCATTTGGCGCAGATTGTCCGCGAGCTCGGCTCGGTCATCGAGACGGACATGGAGCTCGGCGATATGGCGCGCTTCGCTTCGCTGCTCCCGGACATCAAGGGGAACGGCGTCGAATCCGTATTGCTTCCGGGACGACCGGCATGGTGGCAGGAGACCAGCTATTGGCTGCCGGATATCAAAGAGGCTCGGCGGCTGCTGGCGTCGCAAATGAGCGCGGCGATGACGCCGCCCATAAAGGAACGGGCAGAACGGGATGCGGCGTTCTATGAGGAAAATCTGCCGCCGGGATTGGCGGACGTCGGCGGAACGATGAGGATCGCGGCGCCGGGCGTCGTCTCCGGCGAGTCGGGCGCCGCGTCGCAGAGCGCGGTCAAGCCTGCGGATATCCGGGTGAAGGTTTTGAACTGCTGCGGGATCAAGGGAGCCGCAGCAGCGTCTGCCGACGTACTTCGCGAACGGGGATTTGTCATCAATAACGAAGACGTGGGGAACGGGAGCACAAGAGATCTTCAGGAAACCACGTTTACCGTTCCGAAGGGGACGGAGCCTCTTTTCGGCGACCTTCCGTTTCCCTGTGTGATTCGTACGGGCGACAACGATACGGCGGTTTTGGAAATAGGAAAGGATTACGGCAATGCGTGAGCTGCTGGTCAGCGGTCTCTCGAAGTCCTTCGGTACGACAGAGCTTTTTCATGACGTGAGTTTTCGCGTGGCGCGGGGCGAGCGCGCGGGCCTTGTGGGGGCCAACGGCGCGGGTAAGACCACGCTGATGCGCTGCCTGCTCGGCGAGGAGGAACCGGACGGCGGGACGGTCCGGCTTGAAGCCTCAGAGACCATCGGCTATGTAGAGCAGCAGGCTTCCCTCGGAACGGGGACGCTGCATGAGGAATTCCTCGGCGCGTTTTCGGACGTCCTGCGTCTCGGCGAGAAGAAACAGGCGATGGAAAAGGCCATCGGACACGGCGGCGCGGACGAGGAACGGCTTGCCGAGTATGGGCGCGTCGTGGAGCGTTTCGAGCAGATGGAAGGCTATGACGTCGAAAGCCGCATCCGTCGCGTGGCTTTCGGCCTCGGCTTTTCGGACGCTGACTTGGCGGGCGGAATCTCGCACCTGTCCGGCGGGCAGAAAACGCGCGTCTGTCTTGCGAAAGCTCTTTTGCGCGAGCCGGATTTCCTGTTCCTCGACGAGCCGACGAACCATTTGGACATTCGTATGATCGAGTGGCTGGAGGAATTTTTGCGCGGCTATCGGGGCGGCGTGCTCCTGATTTCCCACGACCGCTTTTTCCTTGACCGGGTGGCGACGAAGATTATCGGACTCGAGCATCGGACGGCGACGGTCTATGCGGGCAACTACAGTTATTACCAGAAAGTGCGCGACGAACGGCGTGCGGCCCTCGAATCCGCCTATGAGAAACAGCAGGAAAAAATCCGCGAGACGGAGGAATATATCCGCCGCTACCGTGCGGGCATCAAGGCGAAGCAGGTGCGGGGCCGGCAAAGCCAGCTCGACCGCATGGAACGCATCGTCCTGCCGCCGGAAAAAGCGCGGTTCAATTATTTCGCATTTCATCCGCCGGGGGAGTGCGCGGAGCGCGTCGTCGAGGCGGAGGATCTGTCGGCGGTTTTCGGGGAACATACGGTGTTTTCCCATGTGTCGCTTTTAGTGCGGCGCGGCGACGGCGCGGCCATTGTCGGAGCCAACGGAGAAGGTAAGACGACGCTGCTGCGCATGATTGTCGGAGAATTGACTCCTTCGGCGGGCAGCGTGAAATTAGGCAGCCGCGTAAAGATCGGGTATTTTTCCCAGCAGCATGAAGGACTACACAAAGAGCGAACGGTGCTCGAGGAAATCCTCTACGAGTTCGGTACGGACGAGGAAACGGCGCGGGGGTATCTCGGCGCGTTCCTGTTCCGCGGCGACGAGGTTGAGCGCGTGATTGGCGACCTTTCCGGCGGCGAGCAGTCGCGGCTGGCATTTTTGAAGCTGATGCTGACCGGCGCGAATTTTCTCGTGCTGGATGAGCCGACAAATCATTTGGACATCCCCGCGAAGGAAGCCGTCGAGGAGGCGTTGATGGCGTTCCCCGGTACCTTCGTCGTCGTGTCTCACGACCGTTATTTTCTGAACCGCGTGGCGAACGTGACGCTGGAGCTGGCGCAGGGCCGGCTGACGCGTTACGACGGCGGCTATGATTATTATAAGGAAAAGAAAGCGGAGCGGGAGGCGGCGGAAGTCCCCGAGCCGGCGAAAAAAGAGCCGGAAAAACCGGCCGCGCCCAAGCCAAAAGAAAAGGCGGCGGAAGCTGAAAAGAGCGTTTCTGTTCCGGGCGTCAGCGAGGAAAAGCGGCAGGAGCTTTTGCTTCGCGCCGAGGCCGAGCTTGCCATGGCGGAGGCGGAGCTGAAAATGCTCGAGCGGGAGATGAACGATTCGGCGATTCAGGCCGACCCGGAGGAAAGCCGGCGCATCGCCGAGGAATATGCGGCAAAACAGGCGGAAATTGAGCGGCGCTATGAGAAATGGGGCGCATTGCTATAGCTCTCCCCAGAGGGGAAGGCGAGATAGGAAAGGGGGCGGAAGCATGGAGGAAATGACGGGCGTTGTGGACAGCGTGGTTTTCGACAGCGGCGACGGCCGTTTTTCCGTGTTTCGCCTCGTGCCTGACGGGCAATCGAGCCGCGTTTCCGTTACGATTCCTTCCGCCGCTCCCCTGGTGGGACAGGAGGTTTCTTTACAGGGCGAATGGGTCGAGCATCCGCGGTTCGGTTCGCAGTTTCAGGCGGCGCATATTCGCGTCACCGCGCCGACGAGTACCCAGGGGATTCTGCGCTTTTTGGCCTCCGGTGCGGTGCAGGGTATCGGTCCCGCTATGGCCCAGCGTATTGTGGCGAGGTTCGGCGAGGAAACGCTGGACGTCATTGAAAATGCCCCGAGCCGGCTGCAGGAAGTTTCGGGCATCGGGAAAAAGACGGCGCAGAAGATTTATGCGTCCTATCATGAGCAGTCGGAACTGAAGGAGATCATGCTCTGGCTGGAGATGCGCGGCGTTTCCGGCACTTACGGGGCAAGGATATATAAGCAGTACGGCTCCTTTGCACTGGACGTTTTGGAACGGGACCCGTACCGCATAGCGCGGGAAGTATCCGGCGTCGGTTTCCGCACGGCGGATATGATCGCCATGGCGGAGGGCGGAGAGACGGACAGTCCGCAGCGGATCGCGGCGGGGATTCGCTTCGTCCTGGAGGGCGTGGCTTCCTCCGGGCATTGCTGCCTGCCGGAGATGCGGCTTGTGCGGGGCACGGCAGAAATGCTCGGCGTGGATGGAAGACTGGTTCGGGAAACGCTTCGGGACGAAATCGACGCGGAGCGGCTTTTTTTCGAAACGGAGGGCGGAGAAACGCTGATTTATCCGTCTTCTCTTTATACGGCGGAACAGGAGACGGCCTCGGCGCTTTTGTATTTGGCCGCCCATGCAGACGTCTTCCCGGTGGAAGATCCGGAGGCGTTCGCCAGAGAATGGGAACACGCCGACGGCATCACGCTGGCGGACGGGCAGCGCGAAGCGGTGACGGCGGCGCTTCGTCACGGCGTTTTCATTTTGACCGGCGGCCCCGGTACTGGAAAAACTACCGTGGTGCGCGGCATGATCGGCGTCCTTGAAAAACTTGGACTCTCCGTGCGGCTTGGCGCGCCGACGGGACGGGCGGCGAAACGCCTGGGGGAGGCGACAGGCCGGAAAGCCGTGACGGTTCATCGTATGCTGGAAGCGCAGACGGAATCTGACGGAGCCGCCGTATTCATGCGGGACGCGGAAACGCCCATCGAGGCGGACGTCATCATCCTTGACGAAGTTTCCATGATGGACATCGTGCTGACGCAGCATTTTTTAGCCGCCGTCCCCAAGGGGTGTCATTTGATATTGGTGGGCGACGTGGACCAGCTTCCGTCGGTGGGGCCGGGCACCGTGCTGGCGGATATCCTGCGGGCAAAAGTTTTTCCCAGCGTGCGGCTCACCGACATTTTCCGTCAGGCGGGAGAAAGCCTGATCGTCCGCAACGCTCACGCCGTCAACGCAGGCCGGATGCCGGGCTGCGCGCCGGGAAGCGCTTTCGAGTTCCGCGGTTTCTTTTCGGAGGAGGAAACGGCGGAGGCCGTCGTCGCCCTGTGCCGCGACGAGCTGCCCGCCCTCGGCGTCGATCCGCTGCGCGACGTACAGGTCTTGTCTCCGATGCACCGATTGGCCTGCGGCATCGACCGGCTGAACCGCCTTTTGCAGGCGGCGCTGAACCCCGCCTCGCGATACGAGCCGGAAATTGTGGCGGGCGGTTTTTCCTTCCGCGTCGGGGATAAGGTCATGCAGATACGGAACAATTACGAGAAAAATGTTTTCAACGGCGACGTGGGTTTCGTCGAATCCATCGGGGAAAAGTGGCTCGTCGTGCGATACGGCGAAGATCACACGGCGGAATATAAGCGGGAGGAGATGAGCGAGCTTCAGCCCGCCTACGCGATGAGCGTCCATAAAAGCCAGGGCAGCGAATATCCGATTGTCGTTCTGCCCGTCGTCATGGGACACCGTGCGATGCTCCAGAGAAATCTTCTCTATACCGCCGTCACGCGGGCGAGAGAACGGGTCATTCTTTTGGGAAGCGAGCGCGCGCTGCGGGTCGCGGTGGAAAACGACAGGACGCGGCGGCGGTTTACTATGCTCGCCTCCCGGCTTGCGGGAGCCATGGAATGAATAGGGAACGTCGTGAAGAGGGATTCTTCCGTTTTATAAAGCGGCTTTCGGCTCCGTTTTTGGAACTGCTTTTTCCGTCCCGGTGCCCGGCCTGCGGAGCTTATGTGGAGAACCGGGGGGACTGGTGTCCGGCCTGCCTTTCGAATACGGTTCGTGTGCGCAGACTGCCTCTCGGCGAAGAGCATCGGAAAGACCTCGAGGAAGCGTGGGCGTTCGGCATTTACCGCGGAACGCTGCGGGAATTGTTGATTCCGCTGAAATTCAAACGGAGACGGGACGGACTGCCCGCAATCCGTTCTTTTTTGACGGAGGCGGGCGGAGTACTGCGCAGAGAGGACTGGATGCCGGGCGTCGTCGTTCCGGTGCCGCTGTTCGCGGAGAAGGAACGGGAGCGCGGCGGCAACCAGACCGAGATGATTTTTCGCGAATGGCTGGAAGCGCAGGGCTGGACGTGGCGGCGCGCATTGGTTCGCACGAGAGCCACGGAGCCGCAGTTCGGGCTTTCCGCGCCTATGCGTGCACTGAATATCAAGGGCGCGTTCGCTCTTTCGGGGGATGAACGCCCCGAGGCAATCGCCGGGAAAAATATCCTGCTCGTCGATGATATTATGACGACGGGCGCGACGCTTGCTGAATGTGCGCGTACACTTCGCCTGGCGGGGGCTGCGTCGGTCTCGGCATGGGTCTTGGCAAGTGACCGCGCGTAATGCGGGACATGATGAAATGCGCACTTGCCGATACATTTTTTTTGGTATAGAATATAAACAAGTCCAATTTATTTTGGACGATTCCTTATGTTTGGCACAAATTACACGGGAGTGAGACAAAATGGCAGGCAAACTGAAAAATTGCCCGGAATGCGGGAAATTGTTTATGGATACGGGAGTGCGAATCTGTCGCGACTGCATGGACAGAGAAGAGGAAATGATGCTGAAAATATCTTCCTTCGTGCGTGACAATCCGCATTCTACGATCAAGGAAATCGTCGAGGGCGTTGAAGGCGCCAAGGAGCGGCTCATTCGCCGCATGATCAAGGAAGGCCGGTTCGTGCAGGACGGTATGGACGTTTCATATCCCTGCGAAAAATGCGGCAAGCTGATCAACAACGGACGATTCTGTCCGAAATGCGACGAAGAACTGAAAAAGGAAGTCATCAAAGCGCAGAAGAAAGCCGTGGAGCGGGCTGTGCAGGCGGTCAAGGAAAAACGGCCGATGGGCACGGGCTTCCGTTCGAAGGATATGGGCATGAAAAAGAATTAAGAAAGAATCGCATCGGGCCGGAGAAATTCTCCGGCCTTTTCTGTTGCGCGAAAAAAGGAAGTTAAATTCCTGAGGTAAGAAAATCAGAAAATCGGAAAATCAGAAAATCAGAATTTCTGATTTAAAAATTTTCGATAGGCGTTTTTGTTTAAGAAATCTTTAATAAATCTCAATATAGGTGCTAACGTGCGAAAATGAGAGAAAATAAGAGAATTTTTATAATAAACGCGAATAATTGACGAAAAGCAGGGGTTAAGAAACCTCGTTTTTTTTTCGATTTATGGGCAGAAACAAGGAAAGGAATCTTATGGAGCACGGACGCGCCAAACAGAGGACGGTGAACTATCATGATTATCAACCACATCCAGGCTGCGTTCGGGCTTTATGCCGGGCAACAGCAGAACGCGTCCGTCAAGAACGTGAAGCGTACGGAAGCGCCGAAGGCGGGCGAATTCGTCATGTCCAGCGAAGCGAAGAGCTTCAGCCAGACGCTCGCGCAGCTCCGGAGCGGGGCGGACAACGCCCGCACGGATCGTGTGGAAGCGCTTCGGCAGCAATTCGCCAGCGGCTCCTACAATGTCGACGCGCAGACGCTGGCGGCGGATATGCTCGCCATGCGTTACTGAGGCGGCGTTATGTGGAAGAATCTGATTCAGGCTCTGAAAGATCTCTCCGACGCGTATGCGGCTCTTCTTGAAATTGCGGGAAGAAAACGGGCCGTGCTTGTTGCCGTTGACCTCAAAGGGCTGGAGCCCATAGTGGCGGAAGAAGAACAGCAGCTTGAGCGCATCCGCGCGGCAGAAAAACGCCGACAGGATGCGCTTTTGGCGTTATCCAAGGAAATTCCTTCCATCCATCCCGAAATGGCGATGACGGAAGTGGAAGCTGCGTGCCCGGGAGACCTTCGGGCGGCGCTCCGCGCGGTACACTCCCAGTTGGGGAAGCGCGTGGAAAAAGCGAAGGAATCGAGCGAGATGAACGAGTTCCTCATTCGTCACGCGCTCGGCGCCGTCGAGTACCACCTGAACCGCATCTCGAATTCCTCCGTTGACCCGACGTACGGGCAAAAAGGAGCGGAAAGCGTGTCGCGGGAAAAGAAATTCGATTTCAAGGCGTGAGGAATCTGACGGTGGATAATGAAAGCATGAAAACGACGCTGGACAAGATCCTGGAGTTGCTGAAAAAGGAACTTTCCCTGATGCTCCGCCTGTACGAGCATGCGGAGGACCAGCGCAAGGCGCTGAAGGAAAACCTGAACGCCAAGGCTGTGGCGGACGCGACGGAAGCCGCAGACGCCGCGCTTCTCGAGATGGAAGCCTGTGAAAAAGGCAAAGTGGCCCTCCTCGCGGAAGTCGAGGCGGCAACTCTCGGCGATGCTTTGGGCAGGCTGCCGTACTCGAAGGAAAAGATGCGGGCGCGGCAGTATATGAAACGATTGGAAGAACTCACGGAAAAGCTGAAAGCCGTCATCGATACGAATCAGCGCTTGCTGGCGCATGATATGAGCTATCTGACGTTCAGCCTGAACGTCATGACGGCGGCTTCCGCCGCGCCGGGCTACGGGACGCCGGACGCGCCCGAACAGGCGACGCAGGGGCGGAAATTGTTCGATCAGAGTATATAAGGATTTTAAACTCCCTCCGTCACGCCTGCGGCGTGCCGCCTCCCTCGAAGAGGGAGGCATTGAGAGGCGTCACGACAAGCCCCCCCCTCTCGGAGGGGGGTGTCAGCGAAGCTGACTGGGGGAGTACAGGAATAACACAGTAAGGATACGGAAATAATTACAAGGAAGGTTGGAAAGGACAGGACATCATGGCAGTACGTTCTACCTTTGCAGGGCTCAATACGATGTATCGCGGCGTCAGCACGAACCGGCTGGCACTGGACACGACGGGTCATAATATGACGAATTCCAGCGTGACTGGATATTCTCGCCAGAGCGTGAATCAGGCGGCGACGTCGCCCGATTCGCTCTATGCCAGCGGCACGCAGCAGTTCGTCGGCTCCGGCGTCGATTCTCTTTCGATTACCCGCGCCCGCGACGTTTACGCGGACAAGCAGTACTGGCGCGAATTCTCCGATCAGGAATACGCGAAAACGCGGCAGACGAATTATCAAAAACTGGAAGCGATTTTTAACGACGCCGACGATACGGGGCTGCAAAACGCGATCTTGAGTTTTTACCAGTCGTGGGTCGATATGTCGAAGGAAGCCAGCAACACCAGCGAGCGCGTAGCCGTGCTGGAGCAGAGCGGCATCCTCATCGACCGCGTCGTCGCGTCGGGCAAGCAGCTCCAGAACCAGATCATTTCCGAGTACGAAGACATCAAGATCAACGTCGAGAAGGTCAATACCCTTTCCGACCAGATCGTCCAGCTTAACAAGACGATCATGGCGGCGGAGTCGGCGGGCGGCAGCGCCAACGATCTCCGGGACGAGCGGGACAACCTCGTCGACCAGCTTTCGGGCTTCATGAGCATTTCCGTCTCCGAGAACCCGGAAAACTCCATGTACACTATCGTCTCCAACGGCGCCTCCATCGTCAACGGCATCACGAAGCTGAATCTGACGGTGGGCCCCGTCTATGACGACGGCAGGCAGCCGGGCATCCCGAACGAGGATTACGGCCTCACCGATTACAATATCGAGATCGGCGACACCGGCGTCATCTTCGACCCGCTGACCGGAATATTGAAGGCGGAAGTGGACGCCATCCGGGAGGACAAGGACTATATCGACAAGCTCGCCGATATGGCGGCGTTCCTGCTGACCGACTTCAACGCCCAGCACAAGGCGGGCACGGGAATAGACGCTTCCGACCTCGAAGTACAGAATGGAACGAAGTTCCCGACCACGGGCATCAACTTCTTCGGCGAGGACGGGGGAGACTACGTTTATGATGCCACTGCGAAGACTTGGACAAAAACGGGCGGAGTCGCTTATATTTGGGACGAAGCGTCGAAAAGCGTAAAGCTTTATGATCAGACAGTCGTTATTAAGCAGCCTGCCGATCCCCAGACCGACCCGTGGAAAATCGATGTGAAAACCGAGGCGACAGAGAAGAGCGAAGCGCTGAAGGGCATCCGCATCATCAACGCGCTGAAGGTCAATACGGCGCTTAACGATACCGACGGCGAGCGTAAGATCGCGGCGCGTACCGATTGCACCTCGATGACCGGCAAGCAGCTTCGGAACGACGTCTATATGAAGACGGGCACGATGGGAACACCGGCGACTATCACTGTGGACAAGCCGATGAACGGCACGGCGGACGGTTCCAATGCGGTGCTTTTGAGTACGTTGCTGAACCAGGGGGACGATACCCGCGTCAACGGCGCGGCTTCTATCGGCGCGGCCTCTTTGCAGGAATACTATAACAAGGCTATGACCGACCTCGGCGTCAATTCCTCGCAGACGAACAACAAGGTCATTTCACAGGAGGATATCGTCGAGCAGGTTCGCCAGTGGCGCACCTCGGTTTCCGGCGTGAACTGGGATGAGGAACTGACGAACATGATTATGTTCCAGCAGGGCTACAGCGCATGCTCGCGCTGTCTGACGACGATGGACGAGATGCTCGACCGGCTGATCAATTCGACCGGCGTAGTGGGAAGGTAAGGTGAAATAAGATGCGCGTAGGAAGCCTTCAGATGACGACGCGGTACCTGAACCAGCTGAACCGCACCTATGAGAATCAGACAAAGCTGATGGAGCAGAGCGACGGCGCGAAGCTGCACCGCCCCTCCGACGATCCCATCGGCTACTCCAAATATCTGCGCTACAGCACTTCATACGGTGAGAACAACCAATACCAGACGAACGTTAATGCGGCAATCTCGTGGATGAAAAACAGCGATTCCTCGCTGGTGGACATCACGAACTGCTTCAAGACCGTCGTGACCAAGGCGAATCAGGCGCAGGGCACGAACACGGCCTCCGACATGCGGGCCATCGCGCAGGAAATGCTGGTGCAGGTCCAGCAGTCCGTGGCCGACGCGAATATCCAGATCAACGGGCGCTATCTGTTTTCCGGCCAGCGCGACCTTGTGCAGCCTTATGTGTTATCAAATGAGAAGTTTGATCGTGGCATGACGAAAACCCTTGACGACAAGCAGGCGGCGTTTTTCGACAATGCCGTGAAATCCGGTGACCTTTCGCAGATGCTGAGGTTGAACGGGACCTATACGAATGCAGAAGGGAAGGAAATTACCGAGACCTATTATCTGAGTACTACAGATGGAATGGTGTATTCGGAGGAGTTCGTGGAAGAGGGCTACAAAGACAAAATCGCGGAAGATCCGGAGAAACATTCTACGGTTCAACCCGGCGACGAAAAGGCTACGGTTTCCATTGGTAAGGTGTCCAACCATTTCGATGAATATGGCGTAATCAAAGAATCAGACGGATGTGGCAAAAATTGGGCCCAGGAGGTCACTACGCCACCAGATGGCAAGCGCGTTAAGTTGACGTTTGCTACGGTCGAGCAGCACATTGTGATTTACCAAGGCGACAAGAAGCAGTTCTCGATGGTCAAAGAGAACGGCGAGGTGCAGCCGGCCACCGACACGGTCAACGCGAGCGGTATGGAGATTGCGGGAAGCAGTATCTTTGACAATAAAGAGTCCGGCAACGGTCGGGAACCTGCTGGCTCTATTGATCCCGATGATTATGTTGGCCCTTCCGGCGCCAACGCCTTCAACGATATGTTTACCGTCGTCGCTATGTGCGAGGCGGGTGCCAGCGGCTGGATGAGTTCGGACGGCAAGACGCTGGCGAACAATTCCTTCGATACGGTATTGAACGCGGAATCGAAGCTGGCGGCCCGGCAGCAGGTGTACTCCGACTGCTCGGACATGCTCGTCACGCAGAACGAGACGATTTTGGGCGACATCACCGACGTCCATTCCACCGACGTGGCGAAGCTGGCCGTCGAGATGATGACCGCGCAGACGATTTATCAGCTGTCCCTCTCCGTCGGCTCGCGCATCCTCCCGCCGACGTTGGCGGATTACTTGTAATGAAATTGCCTTCCCCTTGAGGGGAAGGTGTCAGCCGAAGGCTGACGGATGAGGTGTTATGGAGCTGAGGCAGGCAATAGTTCAACGCTGAGAACACTCTCTCCACCGCCTGCAGCGGTTCTCATTCCCTCGAGGGGAAGGTTTGGGTGCGTTGTCCCTTTAAAATTTCCCCGTATATATGCTTGCCGACTACTTGTAATTTTCTGTGAAATAGGGTAGAATAGAAGCGGAGTATAAGGAGTTTTTCTGCCAAGGAAGGAGCTGGCCATGATGCTCTATTTGAATACGCGTCATACGCTTCCGCGCGTCGGCATTGATATGGCGGCTTCGACGCTTTCGAGCCGCATCCAAAGACCGACGGCGAAGGGCACGTATCATGCGCCGCGTTCGAATACCGGCATAGGAAGGATCACGCTGGATATCAATTCGTATCCGAGCCGTCATTCCTACGGTGCGCGAACGATGGGCGATTTTACGGGGGAGAATGGCCGGCAGGGCATTTCCGACGTCCAGTCGGCGACGTCAAGTCACACCCAGAATGCGTGGGCGATGATTGAGAACGCCGCGAGGAAGGGACACAACGAGATCGCGAGCCAGGCGAAGAGCCGCCTTTCCGGCGAGATTAGCAGGCAGCGTTATCTCGAAGCCCAGGCAATCCCCGATCCTGAGATTCATATCGAGCCGGCGCACGAGCCGGGAGATATCGATCCGGGAAGCTGGGATTACCAGATCCAAGTGGCGGGCAAGGCGGACGTTACCTTCAACGAGGGACATATCGACATATTCCTCGAGGAACAGGGCTCCATCCACAGCTGGGTATCGGAAGGCCACTATGACATTTATGCGTGATCCCCAAATTAGCAAAATGAAGTAGGAGGCAGAGAGCATGAAAAAGATTAACACGTTACGGTTTGGCGAGTTGGAAATCGAAGAGGATAAGATCGTCCAGTTTGACGAAGGAATCCCTGCTTTTGAGGACGAGCATGAGTTCGTGCTCCTTCCGTATGAAAGCGACAGCCCATACACTTTCCTGCAGTCGGTGAAGTCGCCGGAGCTTGCTTTCATGATGGGCGTGCCGTTCGTGTTTTTCCCCGATTATGAATTCCAGCTTGAGGATGAGATTGCGCAGAAGCTTGGCATCAAGACGCCGGAAGACATCCTGATTTATACGCTCATCACGATTCCCGGCGGGGAGATCAAGAATATGACGGCGAACCTCGTGGCGCCGATTGTCATCAGCAAACGCACATTCCTTGCGAAGCAGGTGGTGCTCGAGAAGAGCAAGTATACAACGAAGCACCGTCTCTTCAAAGAGGAGAAGGAGGAAAAATAAATGCTCGTACTCACGCGCAAACCGCGCCAGCAGATCATGATCGGGGATGACATCATCATCAACGTCGTGGATGTGCAGGGCGACAATGTACGTATCGCCATCGAGGCGCCGCGCGAGGTCAAGATATATCGCGGGGAAATCTACCGCGCGATACAGGAAGAGAACAAGCAGGCCGCGATGCCCGAGGGAGTGGACATCAACAGCCTGCCGAAGGATTTAGGATAAATAATTTACCCTCCCCGTAAGGGGAGGGTAAGGGTATTAAAGCCTTCCCTTGCGGGCGGGCAAGGTGTCAGATTAGCCTCAGGAGCCGATTATCCGTGACGCGTCACGGGTTCAGGGAAAGATTTAAGTATTATGTCTATGGAGGGATGAACCATGATTGGAAAAACGCAAGACCTTATGTCTGCCGCCGTTGTATTCAGCGCGGTAGACTCGGCGAGCCGTGGCGCGACGGAAGCAAAGCAGCAGCAAGTATCGTCGGATGTTGCAAGCAGCCAGCAGGCCACTCCTCCGCCGACGATGGACGCGCCGGTGAAGGCCGGAGGCGAGGGCCAAAAGCTCGGCGCCGACAATCAGGGCGAGGACGTCCGTCGTGCGCAGCAGCAGGCACAACAGCAGGCGCAGGACAAGATGGACGAGAAGTCCGTCGATCTGATGACCAAAGAGCTCAACGAGCTGATGGACAAGATTGACTGCAATCTGGCGTTCAAGTACAACAAGGAAGTGGACGTCATGACGGTCAAGATGATCGACAAGGAGACGAAGGAAGTCCTGAAGGAATTTCCGCCGGAGGAAATGGTCAAGAGCATGGTCAAGACCAAGGAATGGATCGGCGCGTTCCTCGACGAGCACGCGTAAGAGCGGCAAGAGAGGAATGTAAAGGAATAAGCTTCGCGAATCGCGAAGTTCGGTTTGTACAAGGAGGTTCAGCATCATGGGTGTGAACGGTCTTTACGGGCTTTCGGGCTCGGGGCTTGACATCGAGTCGATGGTCAAGGCTGGAATGCTTTCCAAGCAGAACCAGTACGACAAGATGTACAAGAAGGAAGTCAAGAACGAGTGGCTGAAGCAGGGCTTCAATGAGATTTATACGAGCCTCAATACGTTCAAGTATTCGACGCTGTCCGACTATAAGATGTCGTCGAAGATGAACGCCATGGGCGCGGAGTCTGGCAACTCGACTGTTGTCAAGGCAACGGCCAACGGCGATGCCGTGGCGATGACGCATAATGTCACGGTCAACAGCCTGTCGCAGAATGCGTATCTGTTGACGATGGACAAGGGCATCGATCGTGCAAAGATTGATAGTTATACGTATAATGGTAAAACATATACGTCGATGGAAAAAAATGGAAATACATATACGTTTAAGAATTCGGACGGTACTGAAACTGCGACTTTCACGGCAACAGACACGGAAACTTATAAGAATAACGTAGTTGAAAACAAGAATAGCCTCTATCTCAAGGATATCCTTTTTCAGAAGATGGAACTTGTTACTGAGGCAGATGGGGATCACTACACAAATGGCGAGAAATACAAGCTTACGGACGCTAATGGTAACGTGAGCTATGCCAAGGAAGATGATGTAGCGATTTCTTTCTCAGTGCAGGATACAGCTACCAATTTTAAAGACGATACGGAACAAGCAAAGCAGACAGTACATTATACCTATGCGGATATTTTTGAGAGCAAGACGCTGAACGATCTTGCCGCCGACATTAAGAACCTCAATACGAATGTTACGGCCAGCTATGACTCGACGAACGATGCCTTTACGATTTACAACAAGGAGAGCGGCTCTGAGGCGACGATTAAGCTGACCATGGGAAGCACGCTTGAAAAGTATAAGGATGGCGGGAATAATGCGGCGGCGCTTTTTAACGCGCTCAATCTTGGACAGTCCAAAGTCGTGAATGAGGACGGCAAAGCGAAAGCAAAGATTGAGCCGTTGGTTCCTGAAGGGGACACGGCATTCTCCGATAAGCAAGAAAGAACTGTCACAGGGACGGACGGCGAGGTAGAAATTGATGGGCGTACCTATAAGAACGTTAAAGACGGAAAGATTACCGTTTCCGGCGTCACCTATTCGTTGGCGAATATCGGCTCGACGACGGTTTCCGTAACGCAGGACACCACGGCCATCATTGACAACGTTAAGAAATTTGTCGAGGATTACAACAAGATTCTCGACGACCTCGTCACGAAGTACAACACGAAGCCGGACGGCGACTATGAGCCGCTGTCGAAGACGCAGGAAGCCTCGATGACGCAGGAGCAGATCGACAAGTGGACGGAAAAGGCGAAATCGGGCCTGTTCTACCACAACGAGATTTTGCGTGATATGATTTACGCTATGCGCGACGCCGTTTCGACGCCGGTGCAGAGCGTAGGCAGCAACTACAATTCCGCTTCGGCGATCGGCATCACCTCGTCGAACAATCAGGGGCATTTGCAGCTTGACGAAGACAAGCTGAAGAAAGCCCTTGCCGCCGATCCGGACTGCGTGTATCAGATTTTCGCGTCCGATCAGGATACCTATACAGAAGCGGATCCGAAGAACCGCACCAACGCTATGGCGACGGACGATTACAACCATCGCGGCATCGCGAACCGGCTGTACTTCAACGCGGTGACGGACGGCATCAAGAACGTTGAGGATTACGCGGGCGTATTGGCCGACCCGGAAGACCAGAGTACGCTGGGCCTGCTGATTACGCAGCTGAAGACCAGGATGGACAATTTCAAGGCGCTGATGGACGATTTCCAGACGCAGCTTTACAAGAAGTACGACGCGTTGGAAGTGATGATTTCCCAAATGAACGCGCAGTATAACACGATATTTGGCGGTCAACAGTAAATAAGGGGAGCGGGGGCAGCTCCGCTCCTTTTCTTTCACTTCCAATGCTGAGCGGGAGGTACACACATGGTAAATGCAGCCGAAGCATATAAGCGACAGCAGGTATTGACGGCGACGCCGGAGGCCCTGACGCTGATGCTGTACAACGGCGCGCTTCGCTTCATGACCGAGGGCAGGGAAGCCATCGAGAAGAAAGATTATGAGGAAGCGAACAACTCCTTGCAGAAAGCGCAGAACATCATTACGGAATTTCGCGTGACGCTCAATATGGAATATGAGATCTCGCATCAGCTCTTGCCTCTTTACAATTACGTTTACGACCGTTTGGTCGAGGCGAATATGAAGAGCGACCTTACGCAGCTTGACGAGGCGAAGAACATCATCACCGAGCTTCGCGATGCGTGGGCGCAGGCGATGAAGAAGGCGCGCGCGGAGAAAGGGGCGGCGTCCTGATGGCTGAGGATGCGAAAACGATGTGGGAAAAGTATTATATTCTCACGTTGGAGATGCAGAAATTCCTGAACCGCGAGGATATCGACGAGTTCTTGAATATCGCGGAGCAGCGGAACGTAATCTTCGACCGGATGCAGGCGGCGATTACGTCGGAGGACAAGGAGACGGAAGAGTACAAGGCTTTTTTGGCTAAGCTCCAGCCGATTGCAAAGGATGTATTGGACCGGTCGAAAGTATGGCTCGCCCGCTCCAAGCAGCGCAATGTCAAGGTGCGCTCCTATACCGCCGTCCCCGGTTTCCAGCCGAACGGCCATATGGTCAATACGAAGTTTTAGAATACGGAAAAGAAGCTCCCGGTCAGGGAGCTTCTTTTGGTATAATAAAAAGAGCTTTTTCTTTGAGGGGCGTAATGTGCCAGTGGTACGTTACGAGCGCGCGAAGCGCGACGGATGAGGTATTCGGATAAAAAGGAGCGATGGGGATGCGGATTTCTGCCTGCTATATCGTGCGGAATGAAGCGGCGAAACTGGATCGGTCGCTGGCAAGTCTCGAAGGCGCGGTCGACGAGATCATCGTCGTGGATACGGGGTCTTCCGATGATACGGTGAAAATAGCGGAAGCGCACGGCGCGCAGGTTTTTCATTTTCCGTGGCAGGATGATTTTTCCGCGGCCCGGAACGTGTCGCTCTCCAAGGCGACGGGAGACTGGATTCTTGTCGTAGACGCGGACGAATATTTTCCCGAGGGGATGGCGAAGAATATCCGGCCGGCGGTGGAGCGATACGGCGCCGACGTGGATCTTTTGCTTTTCATGCATAGGGATGTGGACGCCGACAATGGAAAAATGCTGTTGGAATCATACGTGCCGAGGATTCTCCGACGCGTGGAGGGCTTGGCTTATGAGGGCATTATCCATGAAGAACCGCGTCATCAGGGGAATGAAATTAGGCGCATAGCCGCGATTCCGGCTGATGAGCTTTTAATGCTGCATACAGGGTATTCTGCATCGGTGGCGCGAACTAAAGGCGAGCGGAATTTGGCTTTGCTGCGAAAGGAATTGGAACGCGGCTGTCCGAGAGATTCGATTTATATGTATTTGGCGGAAACCTACGACGGTTTGGATGATGAGGAAAATGCACTGAAATACGCGTGGCTCGATGTGAACGGAGGAAGAAAGAGTCTCGTGTTTGCGAGCCGCTCTTATCGTATTTTGCTTCGCATATTGGCAAGCCGCCCGGAAGCATATCATGAGCGTCGGAAAGCGGCGAGCCTTGCCGTGCGCGATTTCCCGGAATTGCCGGAATTTCATGCGGAATACGCGGAATGCCTCAGCTTGGGGGGAGACTATCGGGGGGCGATTCGTGAAGGGGAGAAGGCCCTTGCTTTGTTAAAGAATGGAACCGGAACCGGAATGGAGCCGTCAAGATTTGATGACGCTGCGAAGGCAATACTTGCCGAGCGGTTGGAGAGGTGGATGCATTTGTTGCAAAACGAGGCCGATGAGGTGCGGTTACAACAGACAGCCAAAGCGGGAAAATGGCAGGAGTTGCTGCAACAATCAGAGCAGACGGTTTGGAAGCAAGGGGTGCGCCTGTTTGCGCTGTTATTCTTGATGGAGGGTGACGACGCGGCGAAGGAAGCGTCGGCATTGGCCGAAAGTTTGCTTCCGCCGGAGATGGCTGCAGTTTGGAAAGCCTATAATAAATCGATTCCTGTGGATGAGCACGTGGAAAAAGTTTACGGTCGTCTGATAGGCGACGTGGTGCGGCTGGTCGGCATACAAAAGGCTGAGCCGCTGGCGGCGGTTGCCCGTGCTTTTTCGGAAGAGGGAAAAATTGCGGCGATTCGTGTTTTCATGCAAGAGGAAGCATGGGGACTTGCGCTTTCTTTGTTGGAGGAACTTCCGGAAAAAGTCAGCGGAGAAGCCTTTGCAATGAAGGGAATTTGCTTTTATCATTTGGGGGCTTGGAATGACGCGAAACTGTGCCTTTTGCGGGCACAGGATTTATCGCCGTCGGCGGAAACTTCGTCATATCTTCGGTGGATAGAGGAGGCGGCGGAAGATGCTTAAAATATCAGCGTGTACGATAGTGAAAAATGAGGAAGGGAATCTTCCGCGCTGGTTGGAATGTGCGAAAACGCTTGCGGATGAGATCGTCGTGGTGGATACTGGATCAACGGATCGAACAGTGGAGTTGGCGCGCGACGCCGGCGCAAGTGTGTATTCCTTTGAATGGCGGAAAGATTTCTCTGCGGCGAAGAATTTTGCCCTGCGGAAGGCAAAAGGGGATTGGATTGTTTTTCTTGACGCTGACGAGTATTTCAGGGCAGAGGATATTCCGAATGTCAGGGCGCATATTGAAACCTTTGACAGGGAGAAAAGAGCGGCGGGTTTTCTCTGTCCGCTGGTTAATATAGATGTTGACCGCGGCGATGCGATAATGTTTGAAACGGTTGCGCTTCGTGTGTTTCGCCGTCATCCTGATATTCGGTATCATGGCAAGATCCACGAGATGCTCAAGGCGCAAGGCGGCAAATGGCACGTGGCTTCCGTGGATGATGTGAGGATTTGGCATACGGGGTATTCCTCCGGGGTATTGCACAGAAAACTGGAACGGAATTTGGAGATTTTGCTGAAAGAGCGGGAACGACGAGGGGCGTTATGGTCGGACGCTTATTATCTGGCAGATTGTTATCATGGCTTGGGGCGCTATGAGGAGGCAATTGAATGGGCAAAAAAAGCAATCGTATCAAAGGAGGTTCTTGTCGGCCTTGAAAAGCGTCCGTATGATGTCTTGTTAGACTCCATGATCAAGCTGGAGTATTCGTCCTCTGAAATCTGTAAAGCGGCGAAACAGGCGTTGGAGAAATTCCCCGACTCACCGGATTATAAGGCGGACGAAGGGACTGCATTTTGGAAGGAGAAAAATTACGCGGAGGCGGAAGTGCGATTCAACGAAGCCCTGGATATGACTTCCGCAGGCATAGGGCATGTACGTGCCGTTATTTTGACGTATTTGGCAGATATCGCGCATCGAAGAGGACAGGAAACAAAGGCGCTGGATTACGCGACGGAGGCATTGAAAGAAGTGCGCTTTGCTGAGTTCGCTTTTTCGCTGCTTTGCAGGATTTTCAAGTCTTTGCCGGCTGCGGATGTGATTCAGTTCTTGAATACGATTTATGATCCGTCGGCAGACGCCGCCTTTTTAGTCCGCGCACTTGCGCAAAACGGGCTTCATGAGGTATGCTTATATTATGATAAAAAATCGGAAGGCCGTTATTTGTCTGAATGGGAACGCCTCTTTTTTGCTGGAGCATATCAAGCGGCGGTTTATGAGGCGGCTTATGGGGAGATTTGACGCGGATATGTATGGGAACAGCTGACGAATGCGCCTAAATAAATGGTGTTACAGAATGAGCAAGCGGTAGGAGGAGCAATCAATGGGAAAAGCGAGCAGAAAGATGAAGAAAAAACAGCAGCAGGAGGCGGAGGCCGGGCTGCAGGCGGAAGTCAAGACGACGGAGCAGAAGCTCTTCCGGCAGATCGAGGAAGAGGCGTATTCGGAAGCATTGGATACGCTGGTGGAATTGGTGCAAAAGAAGTCCGTATCCCCGCAGGCGATGTATGCGGGCGCGTATGCGTATTTCATGATGGGGGATTACGACAGAGCGGCAAATTGGATTGATAACACGCTGCGTTATGCGCCGAATCATGTGGCGGCCCGGATTTTGCTCGCACGACTGTGTATCCTGCAGGAAAAAGCGGATGCGGGGCTCGCCATTTTTGATCTTTTGACGGATAAATTCCTGCCGGCTATGAAGGAGGAAGAGCGGGACGAGATTGAGTCCTTGGCCGGGTTCTACGGGCGCAACGAGTCGGATAAGATAAAGCGTGAATATCCGCATCTTGCGGCGTTCTTGCAGATTGACAAGGAAAACCATGGAGCCGAAGAGAAGGCGGAAGTTCGCGAAAACGCTGCGGAAAGCCGTGTGGAATCGGTCGGCGGGCTGAAACTGCCGTCGATTTCCAAAGAAGCGGCGGCGAATGAGAACGGCGACGAGGCGCAAAAAACACAGGCGCAGCCGTCGGGGAAGAGCGCGCTGGACGTCCTTCGCACACTGAAAGCAAAAATTGACGCCCGGGCGCATGGGAACGAAGCCGTGAAACCTTCCGAACCGGAAGCGGCGAGCGTCGGGGCAGCCGACCGTCCGGCGCCGAAGACAGAGAGCCTCGGCGCGTCTGAGGAAGCGCGGAGGAAGATTGACGAGATCTGCGGGGGGAAATACACCGTCGCGGAAAAGGTGCGGCTCTTGAATTCCTTTGCGGGCGGATATTACGCGCAGGGGGATTTGGACGGCGCGGAGCTTTGCCTGAAAGAAGCGCTGCGTTTCGACGAGAAAGACGGGAGCCTGCTCCGGAATATTGCCGTCTTGCTGGCGGAAAAGGGCGAAAAAGATAAGGCGCTGCAGGCGGCTGCGCAAATGCAGCCTGCGGATTTCGTGCTTCTGCGTGCCATTCGCGAGATGTAAAACCGATGGGGAATAATGGCGATCTGCCGTTGCTTGATTTCGTGGATTCGGATACGAGAGCGTCGGCAGTGCTGGTGATAGAAAGCACAGGTTATCTTCCGGCGCTTCGGAAAATGTTTCCCGAGGCGGAACTTTTCGCAGTCGCTGCGGACGAAGAGGCCGCTTGCCGTCCGGAACTGGAAGGGCTCGGCGTGCGTTGGGAGATACTGGATTATCGGGAGACGGTGCTTCCGTTTCCCCGACATTCCTTCGATATAGTGATTTCGGAGCGTATGCTGGAGAACGTGATGAACCCGCAGGACATCGCTTCGGGCATTGGTACGTTCATCAAAGATACGGGATTTTTGCTGACGAGCTTTGAGAATATCCGCTATTGGCGTGTCCTGCAGGAATTGATGGACGGGCATTTTTACGCCATCGTGCACAGACGCTATGCGAAGCCGGAATTTGAGCGGCTCCTGTACGCATCGTTTTATAAGGACATATTTTTTGCCCCTGTGCGGAAACCGGGGGCGGACGGCGTGATCGAGAAGCTCGTCGCGGCAGGTTTCGAGAACCGGCTGGGAGATCTTGATACGGAAGTTTGGTTGGTGCAGGCGCTGCGTTCTTCGGCAGACGTGTCCGCACTGAAGGCGGAGTTCACCCTGGAAGAGAGGAAACGTCTGGCGACGCTCATGCGCCGCATTGAGTACGACATAGACGCGGGGGAGAATGTGGCCGCCATTTGGCGATTGGCGGACGAAGCGGGTTTTTCCGCGGAATATCTGGCTCGTTTTGCTGCGGAGATTATCGTGCATCACAAGGCGTTCCTGCAGAATCTTGCGGCCTTTTCCTCCGAGGGGCGTCGGGCGTTTGTGGACGTCGTGGCGGAAGCCTTGAATGGAGAGCGTTGAAATGACGGATGCGTCAAGGATTGCATTTATCACATGCGTCAACGATGAAGAAAAATACGAGGAATGCTTGCTGTATTTGCGCCGTCTTCGTCTCCCCGGAGGGATGACGGCGGAGTATATCCCGATGCGCGGCACGGCCTCGATGGCGGCGGGATATAATGCGGCTATGCGGTCGTCGGACGCGCGGCTCAAGGTTTATCTGCATCAGGACGTCTTGGTTGTGAATAAGGACTTCGTGCGTGACATACAGGAGATATTTGCGGACGGGTCCATCGGCATGATCGGCGTGGTCGGCTGCCGTTCTCTTCCTGCCAGCGGCATCTGGTGGGACGGCATGCGCTGCTATGGCCGCGTGCTGCATGCCTGCGAGCCGGAATCGGTGGTGGATTCCGAGATGCAGGAGCCGGAGGGTCCGTATGTGGAAGTCGAAGCGGCGGACGGACTCCTTTTGGCGACGCAGTACGATATTCCGTGGCGCGAGGAGCTTTTCGGCGGCTGGCATTTTTACGATACGTCCCAGTGCATGGAATTCGCTCGCAGAGGGAAAAAAGTCGTCGTGCCGAATCAGACGGCGGATTTTTGGTGCATCCATTGTCCGGTGGAAAAACCGTTGGCGCCGGAGTATAAAGTGTGGCAGAAGGTTTTCCTGCAGGAATACGGCGCGGAGCTTTCGCCGGAGATATGACCTGCGGCGATCGTAGGGGAAAGAAGGCAGATAGTGAAGGACAATCATTTGGCGGCGCGCGTCGTGCGGACAATATTCGCGTTTGATTTGGACGGGACGGTGACGCGGGAGGAAACGCTGCCTATCCTGGCTGGAGAACTGGGGCTTTCCGAGGAAATGGCTCGTCTTACAAGGCTCACGATGGACGGGCATATTGCTTTTTCCGAGTCCTTTCGTTTGCGGTTCCACATTTTGAAGGAAATCCCTCTCGCGACGATACAGGGTATCATGGATACCGTTGCGCTGGACCCGGTGATTGCCGGTTTCATCCGTTCGAGAGCGGAAGATTGCGCTATCGTTACGGGGAATCTTGACCTGTGGGTGGAGCCGATTATTAAAAAACTCGGATGCCGCGCGTTTACCTCCGTGAGCGCGTGGGATGACCGGGAAGGCTTGGTGCTCGCCTCGATTCTCGACAAAGGGGCGGCGGTGAGAACCCTTAGGGAAGAAGCAGGGCGGGTGATTGCCGTGGGCGAGGGCGCGAACGATATTCCGATGTTTGAGGCGGCGGATATTGCCGTATCCTACGGAGGCGTCCATCGACCGGTGGAGGCGGCCATCGCGGCTTCCGATTACATGGCGAAGGACGCGGAGTCGCTTTGCAAGCTCCTTCGGATGCTTTGAATATCAATCAGAAAGATAGGGGAGAAGACGTATGCAGGCATATCGTATTCATGTGAAAAACGGCGTGCAGTTTGAGGACACCGAGCCGCAGGAGACCTGTACTTATGACATCGTGGATTTGAAGCTGCCGGAGGGCGCGAACATCATGTCCGTCGGCGGAGCGCGGGACACGCTTCGCCGCGTCAAGCTCAAGGACAACGAATATACGCATCTTGAGACGCTGGACGATAAGCCGATTCTTCGCGTCGAAGCGCAGCGCGAGTATCTTGCGGCGGGGACGAATAATTTTGTGGAGCTTGAATTTGTCGTCGTGGAGGAAAATCTCCACTGCGATTTTGATACGATTTGCAGGTACGAAGCGCCGGACAATATCTATCGGGTCAATTATATCAACGGCCGCTATCAGCTTACGGACCTTTACGGCAGCCAGCGGATTTCCAAGCAGGAGGCCATGAAATACAAAGCGCAATGGGGCTGATAGGGATTGCGCGCCGGGGAAGGATTTGTTATAATACATTTCGTGTAATTGCGGTTGTAGCTCACTTGGATAGAGCGATCGCCTCCTAAGCGATAGGTAGTGGGTTCGACTCCCACCAATCGCACCATCTTTTACAACACAAGGGCCGTCTGCGTTTTGCAGGCGGCTCGTTTTTATATGTTCGTTTGTGAAAACATTTTGACCACTAAGAGCCGTTCGGGTTTTCGGGCGGCTCTTTTTTTGTGGCGTCGTTGGTATTTTTTTTGTATAATTAAACGATATTAAGACAACAAGTTGGTGGGCAGTTTGCAGTTGAAACGATTGGAAGCTTACGGCTTCAAATCATTTGCGGATAAAATCGAGATCGAGTTTGACCACGGCGTGACGGCTATCGTTGGACCGAACGGCAGCGGCAAGAGCAACATCACGGACGCAATCCGTTGGGTGCTCGGCGAGCGAAACGTGCGGAATCTTCGCGGCACGAAGACCGAGGACATCATTTTCGCGGGCAGTTCGGAGCGGCGTTCCCTCGGTGCGGCGGAAGTTTCCCTGACGCTCTTGAACCAGGGCGATCTGCCCGGAAATTTCGATGAGATTGTCATTACGCGGCGGATTTTCCGTTCGGGTGACAGCGAGTTTCTTTTGAACAATACCCGCTGCCATTTGAAGGACATCTATGAGATGCTGGCCGATACGGGGCTTGGGCGCGACGGTCTCAGCGTCATCAGTCAGAACAAGATGGACTCGGTGCTGAACAGCCGTCCCGAGGAACGGCGGCTGTTTTTCGAGGAGACGGCGGGGATAACGAAATTCCGGGACCGTAAGTATTCTGCGGTGCGAAAGCTGGAGGAGGCGGAAAAGAATCTCGTCCGTCTGGGGGATATCCGGCAGGGGCTGGAGGATCAGCTTGCGCCTATGGCCGAGGCTGCCGAGCGCACGAAGCAGTTCAACGTATGGAACGGCGAGCTGCGGCAGTGCAAAATCACGGAGCTTTTCCGGGCACAGCAGGAGATGGGAGAGAAGGAGCAGGCAAGCAGGGAGCGGTTTGCCGCGTGCCAGCAGGAGGAAGCGGAAACGGCCTCCAGCCTTATAACGCTGGAGGCGGAAAAAGAGGCGCTGGCGAAGACGCTGATTGATTTGCAGCAGGAGGGACAGCGGAAATTCGAGGAACGCAACGCGCAGCAGGAAAAAATCAGCGGCAAGGAAACGGAGATCCGGGTATTGGAGGAGCGCCGCCAAAACAGCGACGAAACGCAGCGGGCGCTGAAAGAAAAGCGGGAAGCGCTGCAAACGGGACTTGCAGAAGCGAAGGAAGCGGTGACCGGTCTCCGGGAAGGGGAAAAGGAAGCCCTGCAGGCCCAGCAGGCAACGGAACAAAAGCTGGCGGAGGCGCAGGAGAACGTCAATCGGATTTTCGAGGAGTTGAAGACGCGGAGGCAGGCGAGAGACGAGCTTTCGATCCGGTTTTCGGAAACGCAGAAAGATTTTCTGACGAAGCAGGGGGAACTCGGCTCGCTGGAGCAGAATCTGATTACGAGCAAGGAAGCGCGGCAGCGGCAGGAACAGGAAATCCGGGAAGGGGAAAAACGCCTTGGCGAAAGCCGGGAAAAGTTGGACGCGCTTTCCCGTCGGATAAGCGAATTGGAGGAAGAAGAGCAGGGACTGCTGGCGGCGCAGAAAAAAGCGGAAACGACGCGCCGGGGAATCGAGAAACTGCAAAAAGAACGGCGGCAGACGATTTCCATTGCCAGGACATACATCGATCAAACCGAAGGAAAGCGGGAGATCCTGCAGAGAGCTTTGGAATCCTATGAGGGATTCGGCAACGCCGCGAAAGCGGTGCTCACGGCAAACGAGCCATGGAAAAAAGGGATATGCGGAGCGGTTGCCGAGCTGATCGAAGTGCCGAAAAAATATCTGACGGCGGCGGAGGCGGCTCTTGGAGGCGCGCTGCAGAATATCGTGACGCGGGACACGGAGGCCGCGAAAGGCGCGATTGAATATCTGAAACGGCGGAAAGCCGGGCGGGCGACGTTTTTGCCCCTTTCTATGCTGACGGTGCGGAACGGACAGGAAGAAGCGGCCCGAAAACTGCCGGGCATCATCGGTTATATGAACGAAGTCATCGGCGCGGCAGAGGAATATCGAAAAGCCGTCGATTTCCTGCTGGCGCGGACGCTCCTGGCGGATACGATGGAGCACGCGCTCTCCGCGGCGAAAAAGCTGGGGTATCGTGCGCGAATCGTCACGCTGACGGGCGAGCTCCTGAATCCGGGCGGTTCGATTTCCGGCGGCAGCCTTCGAAGCAGCGAGACGGGCTTTTTGAACCGAAAGGAGGAACTGGAAGCGCTGGCGCGCGAATTGACGGAAAAGGAAGCGGCCATCAAGACGGCGGAAAGCGAATGCGCGGCGGCCGAGGAAGAACTGCGGGAGATGGAACGGCAGTCCGAGGCTGACAAGAAGCGTTTGGAGGACGTGCGCGTCGAGATGAGCGGAAAAAGCGCCGAGAGGAAGTCTTTATCGGAGCAGATGGAGGCGGACGTTCTTCGGCTGGACGGGCTGAAGGAATTGGTGAAGCACGCGGCGGCCACTTTCGCCGAGGCGCAGGAGAACCGGACGAAAATGGTGCAGGCGGTCCGCGCGCTCGGAAACGAAGTGGAGGAGCTCCGGCGGCAGACGGACAGCGTTCGCGATACCGTCGCCGATCTGGAACAGGATTTTGAGGATTACGGGCAGATTCGCGACCGGCTGCATCAGGAGCTGGACGGGCTGAAAACGGAGGCGTTCAAGCGGCACGGCGCAGTCCTGATGAAAGAACGGGAGATCGGCGGGATCGAGGAAAATCTCGCGGCCAATCGGGAAGAAGCGGCGCGTCTCTTGGAGGGCCTGACGGACGGCGCGGAGCAGATGCAAAGACTCGTCGAAGAAAAGAAAGCGCTGCTTGCGGATTTTGAAGAAATCGACAGGGAATACAAGGCCGTCGATGAAAAGCGGACGGAATGCATGGCGGAGGAGAACGCCACAGAGGGAAAACTGAAGGAACTCCGCCGAAAGCAGGGGGATTTGCAGGAACGGCTGCACGCCATTGACAAGGAAACGGAAAAGTACCGGCTGCAGCGGGAACAGAGCCTTCTGAAACTGGACGAGGATTTCTCGCTGCAAGTGGACGAAGCGGCGGAGCAGACCGTGGACATGCCGCCCGGAGAGCTGAAATCCCGGGTGCGCGGCCTGGAGCGGAATATTGCGGAGCTCGGTCCCGTGAACCCGAACGCGGTGGAGGAATACCAGAAGCTCTCGGAGCAGTATGAGAAATACCAAAAGCAGATGCAGGACATCGAAGGCGCAAAAAAGAACTTCCAGCGGCTGATCCAGGAGCTGGACGCCGATATGACAAAGACCTTCAAGGCGGCTTTCGCGGAGATACAGAAAGCATTCCACGACATCTTTATCGACCTGTTCGGGGGGCAGGCGGGCGGAGACGCGCAGCTCCTGCTGACAGACGAGCAAAACGTCCTCGAATCGGGCGTGGAGATCGTGGTGCAGATTCCCGGAAAGAAGCAGCAGAATCTTTCGGTGCTTTCCGGCGGCGAGCGGGCACTGACGGTTATCGCGCTCCTGTTCGCATTTTTACGGGTGCGGCCTGCGCCGTTTTCCGTGCTGGATGAGATCGATGCGCCTCTGGATGAGACGAATATTGCGAATTTCGGGCGTTTCCTTCACAAATTCTCGGAGAAGACGCAGTTTGTGGTGGTCACCCACCGCAAGGGAACGATGGAGTCCGCGGATACCATGTACGGCGTCACGTTGGAGGACGCCGGCGTGTCGAAAATCATCTCGGTGAAATTGGAAGACGTTCCGGCGTGAGAATGTATCGGGTTGAGTGAACTTTAGGATTTGCGGTTGTATGTGTTGAAAAGCGGGGAAGAGAAGCATGGGATTTTTTGATCGGTTGAAAAAAGGATTGACGCGGACGAGGGAGAGCTTTACCGAGAAAATCGAGAAGGCTATCATCGGATACGCAGATATTGACGACGACCTCCTGGACGAATTGGAGGAAATCCTCATCATGGCGGACGTCGGCGTGACGACGACGGAAAAACTGATGGCGGACGTGCGGAAAGGCATCAAGAAAAAGGAAATCAAGACGCCGGAGGATTTGAAGCCGTTTTTGGAGGCCCGGATTACCGAAATACTGCTGGAGGGCGGCGCAGGGATACGAATGGCCGCCAACGGGCCGACGGTCATTCTCGTCATCGGCGTCAACGGCGCGGGAAAGACGACGACCATCGGCAAGCTCAGCGCATTTTATCATTATTACGGCAAGTCGGTGATGATGGCGGCGGCCGATACTTTCCGCGCGGCGGCGATTGAACAGCTTGAAGTCTGGGCGCAAAGGAGCGAAGCGGAATTTATCCGTCACGAGGAGGGCTCCGATCCCGCCGCCGTCGTCTATGACGCGGTGAAGGCGGCAAAGGCGAGGAATATCGACATCTTGCTGGTCGATACGGCGGGGCGGCTCCAGACGAAATCGAACCTAATGGCGGAGCTGGAAAAAATCAATCGTGTGATCCAGAGAGAGATTCCCGGCGCGCCGCATGAAACGCTGCTCGTTTTGGACGCGACCACCGGGCAGAACGCCGTCAGCCAGGCGAAATTGTTTACCCAGGCCGCGCCGATTACCGGCGTCGTGCTGACGAAGCTCGACGGCACGGCGAAGGGCGGCGTCGTCATCGGCATCAAGGCGGAGCTCAATATGCCCATCAAATGGATCGGCGTGGGCGAGGGCGTCGCCGACCTGCGCCCCTTTGTCGCCGAGGATTTCTCCAAAGCGCTGTTCGGCGAAGGGCAGGAAGCGGAAACAAAATAATTCGGAGGTTCTGCATGAAGAAAACGACAAAGGAAGCTTTGCGGCGCGAGATACGGGAAGCAGTGCGCCTTGCGCGGGAAAAGAATCCCTTGGCGCCCGCCATCACCAACACGGTGACGATCAATTTGGTGGCGAACGCGCAGCTTGCGGTGGGCGGCTCGGCGGCGATGGTTTACCTGGCGGACGAGGGCGAGGCCATGGCGTCGGTTGGCGGCGCCATGTATATCAATATGGGGACGATGCTTCCCGTGTATGCGGAAACGCTGCCGCGTACGGCGAAAGCGCTGGCAGAGCAGGGGAAGCCGTGGGTAATCGATCCGGTGGGCATCGGCATCGGCGGTCTTCGGACCAGCCTCTTGCTGGGCTTTCGGTCGGACAAGCCGACCATTATCCGGGGCAACGCTTCGGAGATTATCGCATTGGCGGAGCTCTGGGAACTGGAAAGCGGGAAAAAATCCGACGGCGTTCGCGGCGTCGATTCGACGGACTCCGTGGAAGCGGCGCGCACGGCGGCGATTTCTCTCGCGCGTCATACGGGCGGCGCGGTGGCGGTATCCGGTCCGACGGACCTTGTGACGGATGGGAAAAGCGTTGCGCTGGCTGCGGGCGGCTCGAAGTTTCTGCCGATGATTACGGGAGCCGGCTGCTCTCTCGGCGGCGTGGCGGCGGTCTACGCCTGCGTGGCGACGCCTTTTGTCGCGGCGCTTACCGCGACGGCGATCTACAATTTTGCCGGAGCAAAAGCGGAAAGCCGCGCGGAGGGACCGGCGAGCTTCCAGACCGCGTTCCTTGACGCGCTTTATCAGGCGACGCCGGAAGACGTGGGCGCACAGCCGTTCACAATCGAAACGGTTGGAAAGTGAGGAAATGACAGTATGAACGTATTGGTTGCTTTGGCAGTCGCGCCCTGCGGAACGGGAGAGGAACTTTCGGCGGAAGTGGCGGAGGTCATTCGTGTGATTCGTGCTTCCGGCCTTCCCAACCGCACGAATTCCATGTTCACGGAAATCGAAGGCGAGTGGGACGCAGTGATGCAGGTGGTCAAGGATGCGACTTTCGTGCTGGCGGAAAAAGGGATCCGCACGGAAGTCGTCCTAAAGGCGGACGTGCGGCCCGGCCATGCCGACATGATGCATAAAAAGACCGAAATCGTTGAGAAAATTTTGGAAGGCGGCAAATGATGGGAAAGACGATGCGCGAAGTTCTCGACATCTCGGCCTATCTTGTCGTCGGGCCGGAAAATACCGAGGGGCGTCCTGTGCGCGAAATCATCCGGGCGGCGCTGCATGTGGGATTTACCTGCGTGCAGATTCGCTCGAAAGAAGCGAGCGCCCGGGAACTGATCGAACTGCTTCGGGAGGCGGCGGAGGAAATCGCGGCTGCGGGCGCGTCGGAACGCGTGGCGCTTTTGGCGGACGATCGTCTCGACGTGGTGCTGGCGGCGCGAAAAATGGGAATCAAGGCGGACGGCGTTCACGTCGGTCAGTCGGACGTCCCGCCGGAAATCTGCCGTGCTTATCTGGGCGAGGAGGCCGTCGTCGGTCTTTCCGCGAGAACCGATGAACTCATCGCCTATGTTCGGGAAGCCGACGTCAGCGCCGTCGATTATTTCGGCGCGGGGCCGCTCCATGAAACGGCGACGAAGCCCGACTGCGGACTTGACTCTGAGGGAAATATCATCACGCGGAGTTTTGTGGAGCTCAGGGAACTGGCGCAGGCGAGCAAGATTCCCGTCGTCGTCGGGGGCGGCGTGAAGCTGGCGGATATCCCTCCGTTGGCGCAGACGGGCGTGGACGGTTTCTTCGTCGTCAGCGCCGTAGCGGGCGCTCCCGATCCGGGAAAAGCGGCGGCGGAGCTTGTGAAAGCCTGGCGGGAGAACGCGCGGAAATCATAATGATACTGACAAGAAAACAGGGACGGAAGATAAGATTGACGCTCATCATTCCGTCCCTGTTTTTGTGTTGTTTGTTATTCGTTATTTGATGAACACGACCGCGCAATTATCGAGGAAGTGGGTATAACCGTTTTCTTCAAGGATAATTTTCGCGTCGGCTACGTTGACGACCGGGTTGAAATAGTGGTCCACGCCTACAGCTTTTACTACGAGCGGATTGGAGCCCGCGCGGCTGACGTTTCCGCCGAAGCCGTTCGAGTAGCCGGCCATGCCGTTCTTGATGACTTTTTTCGAGTCAAGGTTTTTGTATCCGTAAATCGGCTCGCCGGCCGTGGTCTTGATGACCGGAGACATGGCGGAGCGAAGGCCGAGCCCGGTGCAGTCGATGATGACGCCTGTGTAGGTGCCGCTCTGACGGTTCGTGATGGTCGTGGTGCGGGTCGTCGTGGTCGTGACCGTAGTGGTTTCCGGCTGCGTCGGAGTGTAAAGCGGTTCGTCCGGTTCCGGAGCGATGGCTGCCGGGAAAGATTCACGGCGCGAAATTTGCGGAAGCACGGCCGAGGCGAGGGAGTTGTTCACGCCGTAAAGTGGGAGCGCCATGACGACATGATACGCGCCGTCCTCAGCAGATTCGGAGATGATCTTCGCGCCTTTTAGCAGCGCGGAGACGCGAGTCTTTACCACGTCGCTGGCAACCTGCAGATTCTGTACGGTGGTTTCGGAATCGACCTGCACGCCCGCGATTTGTTCGGCAAGGTTTCGCTGGGCGTCGGCGATGGCCGCGCGCCGCGCCATGAGACGGGCTTGCGCCTCGCTGACAGCGTATGCGGGGGGAAGCCCGAAGCCGTCGGCCTCGACGCGGTTCATCTCGAAGTCCGCGCCAGCCGCCATTGCGACGCTGCACATCAGAAGCAGGCACGCCGTCAGCAATCCTAAAATCGTTCGTTTCATGATGATTTCCTCCTCAATATAGTTTCATTATTCCATGAACGCCAATGGCGCTTATGACAACTTTTGTTCAGATGCGGATGTATTCGGACGTCATTTCGCGGATGGCGATTCCGTCGCGTTCCAAGGCCTGCGCCAAATCGTGCGCCGTGCCGTGGTAATCGACGTCAATCTGCATGACGCCGCCTTGTTTCATCCGCGTGTAAACGCCGGACACGCCGGGAATGCTGCTGATGCGCTCGAAGGCGTCGCTCATGGAGCCAAGCCTGTTCCCCGTGACGAGGATCGTCACGTGCTGTTCGGGATTCGCGGCTTTTTGGAGCGCCGATTTCGAGAGTTCCTTGATGATGGGAGCCGTCGCCTTTTTCAGCGCTTCCTGCATGGCTTTCGCGCCGAGGTTGAAGGACTGGCCGTCCGCCGAGCCGGCATAGAGGATTTCGCCGGTGTTGGCGTTCAGCATCCGCACCGAGAGATTCACGACGACGTTGTTCAGTGAGCCGACGAAGGGGTAATCCTCGATCAGGGGAATGCCGTTGTCGGTCAGGTCGAGATAGCCGGTGACAAGGTAATCCACGCTGAAATGGGAGCCGAGGGCTTCCAACCCGTAATCGCCGTCGAAAACGGCGTTTGCGATGCGGTTCTTGACCGAGGCGTCAATCTGCGCCAGATCGACGATACGGGAAAACCCGTTTTTTTGCAGGCCGGTGATGAGGGCGTTTTCGACGGAAGGATATTCGTCGCCGTTTTGGTCCACGATGATGACGCCGATGCGCGGGTCCTGCATGTTGGCGCGGACGACGGCCTTCTTCTGCAGATACGACAGTAGGTCGGCGTTCAAGAGTTCCTCGCGGACGTCGGCGCGAATCGTGATTTCATAGTAGCCGTTCTTATATTCGGATTTCAGCACCTCGTATCCGGTGATGTATCCTTCGGAATGCGTATAAATGCGGTCGTGGATGACGCGGTAGTTTTCCACGTACGTCCGGCTGTCAACGAGGACGCCGATTTTTTGTTCAATGGCTTCCCGCATCGCCGCGTGCAGCGCGTCGCGTTCCGTTGCCCCCTGTCCGGTGGCGGTCACGGAGGCCGCCAGCGCCGTCGCCGCCCAAACGAGGCACAGGACGAGCGCCGTCAGCGCGATACCGATTTTTTTCATTGCATTCTCTCCTTTGCGCCGCATTTCGCCGTGCAATTATTTATATACCCTATTTTCGAGAAAAAAACTTAAAACCCTTTTGGAAAAACATGAAACGAATATTAAAATTTTTTGAAAATCTGCCAAAGCTGAAAGAATATGCTTTGAGGGTTGCATTCTCCCTCATAAAGTTGTATACTATTTTCTATCAACTTCGATGAGGTGCTTGTTTTGCGAAAGAGACAGAGGCCCTTTGGGGCTATGAGACGGCGGTTATCGTGTGTAAAACACTGATAGCCGCTGTTTTTGTTCCGTGTTTTTTGTATACAGGATAGGGAGGAAGGAAGAGTATGGGCGAGTATGGCGGGCTGGGATTGTTTTTCTTGGTAGCTCTGATTTTTCCGGTGTCGGCGTTGATTCCGGCGTTTTTGCTGCAGCCGAGGCAGCCGACGAAGGAGAAGCGGATTCCTTATGAGTGCGGCGTCGATACGGTGGGCAAGACGTATGTGCAGTATCGTGTCGGATATTTCCTGTACGCGCTGGTCTTTATCGTGTTCGACGTGGAAACGATCTTCCTTTATCCGTGGGCGGTGCGTTTCGGGCATTTAGGCCTTTTCGCTTTGATCGAGATGTTCATATTTATCGCAATATTGGCCGTCGGGCTGGGATATGCTTGGAAGAAAGGAGCATTGTCGTGGAAGTAATCGATATTGTACCGCCGATACTGAAAAATAACGTAATCGTCGTGAAGGTCGACCAGCTTTTCAAATGGGCGCACGCGAATTCTATTTGGCCGCTGTCCTCCGGTCTTGCCTGCTGCGCCATTGAGATGATGAGCTGCGCGGCGGCGCGTTTCGATCTTTCCCGGTTCGGCTACGAAGTGTTCCGTCCGTGCCCGCGGCAGGCCGATCTTTTGATTGTGGCGGGAACGCTGACCTGGAAGATGACGCCGCCGCTCGTCCGTCTTTACGAGGAAATGCCGGAGCCGAAGTATGTGATCGCGATGGGAAGCTGCGCTATCGGCGGCGGCCCGTTTGCCGATTCCTACTCGGTGGTGCCGGGGATTCATGAGGTATTGCCGGTGGACGTGTACATTCCCGGCTGCCCGCCGAGGCCGGAGGCGCTGATCGACGGGATGCTGAAGCTCCGTGAGAAGATCATGCACCCGGAGCGGGTGGAAGAAGACCGGAAGGCGAGGTTGATGGAGGCATGAAGGCTTATATCGACGCGTCGCTTTTGGCGATTTTGAAGCAGAAATTTCCTTCCGTAGAATATGACGGCGAGGCAGCGCAGCCTGCGGTTTACGTACCCGCGGCGGAGCTCGTCGCGGTACTTTCATTTCTGCGGGACGATGAACGGTTCGCGTTCGCCCGTCTCGAAAACCTGACGTCGGTGGACTATCAGACATATTTCGAGATGGTCTATCATCTTTTCAACTGGAATACGGGCGCGTGGATTACGGTGAAAGTGAAGCTGGACCACGAGCAGCCGGCGGTCCCGTCCGTGACATGCGTTTTCCCCGGCGTGGAATTCGAGGAGCGCGAGGTTTACGACCTGATGGGAATCGGATTCACCGGGCATCCTGATTTGCGGCGCATATTGATGGCCGACGATTTCGAGGGCCATCCGCTCCGCAAGGATTATAAGCAGATCATGCCGCCGCATGTGCCGCGGATACGGAAGGAGGGGCGGTAGTATGCCGAAAACGGAAACCTATACGCTGAGCATGGGACCGCAGCACCCTTCGACCCACGGCGTGCTGCAGGTGCGCCTCGACCTCGACGGCGAAAACATTTTGAAGGCGACGCCGTACATGGGATATCTGCATCGCGGCATCGAGAAGCTGTTGGAGTCCCGCACCTATATCCAGGGCGTTCCCTACACGGATCGGCTCGACTATGTTTCCTCGATGAACAATAATCTGGGGTACTGCCGCGCTGTGGAAGAGCTGGCGCAGATTGAGGTGCCGGAGCGCGCCGAATACATCCGCGTGATTGTCGCCGAGCTGAACCGCATCGCCAGCCATCTTGTTTTCATCGGGTCGCTGGCCAACGATTTGGGCGCAGTCACGGGCATGATTTATGCGTTCCGCGACCGGGAAAAAATCCTCGATCTCTTCGATCTCGTTTGCGGCGCACGCATGACGTTCCACTATATCCGCGTCGGCGGCGTCAGCGCCGATTTGCCGCCGGAGTTCGCGGCGAAGTGCGACGAGTTCCTGAAGATTGTGCCGGAATTCATGCAGGAATATGAAGATATCCTGACGGGGAACGAGATCCTCCAGCACCGGCTGCACGGGACTTCCCCCATGACGAAAGAGCAGGCGCTCAGCCACAACATGACGGGGCCGAATATCCGCGCGGTGGGCATACCTTTTGACATCCGCAAGGTGGACGGGTACGGCGTCTATCCGAAATTCGAGTTTGACGTTCCCGTCGGGGAAAACGGGGACAACTGGGACCGTTACAGGGTGCGCTATTTGGAGATTTACGAGAGCGCAAAAATTATCCGGCAGGCGCTCGACGGTTTGCCGGAGGGCGATATCATGGCGAAGTTCCCGAAGGTGCTGCGTCCGCCGAAAGGCGAGGTTTTCAGCCGGACGGAGGGAACGCGGGGCGAGCTGGGATTCTATATCGTCAGCGACGGCTCGACGAAGCCGTACCGCGTGCATATCCGCCGCCCGTCCTTCATAAATCTGCAAGGCCTTGACGATATGTGCCGGGGAATGTTGATCGGCGATTCGGTTGCCGCGTTCTCCGCCATTGATCCTCTGATGGGGGAGGTGGACTGCTGATGGATATCTTGAATATGATGATGGGGCAGGGCGTGGTTTCCACGCTGGCCGACCAGCTGCACAACTTGTTTATGCTGTTGTTCGACAACGCGGTCGTTGCGGGCTTCCTGATGAAATGCGTCGGCATCGGCGCAATCCTCGGCATCATCTCGGTGGCGGCCATCGTTTTCACCTATGGGGAACGCAAGGTTTGCGCATTCATGCAGGTGCGTATCGGGCCGAACCGCGTCGGCGGACGATTCGGTCTGCTGCAGCCCATCGCGGATATGCTGAAGCTGATGAGCAAAGAGGATATCATCCCGCAAGGGTGCGACCGGGTCGTATGGGCGCTTGGCCCGATGCTGCTCTTTGTGCCCACGGCGCTCATTTACGCCTTTTTCCCGTTTGACAACGGCGTGGCGCTGGCCGACGTGAATGTAGGGATTTTTCTGATGCTGGCCATCTCTTCGCAGGCGGTGCTGCCGTTCCTGATCAGCGGCTACGCATCCAACAGCAAATATGCGTTCATCGGCGGTATGCGGACCGTGGCGCAGATGCTTTCTTATGAGGCTCCGATGGTCTTCTCGCTCCTCGGCGTCGTGATGCTGTCCGGCTCCATGCGGATGTCCGACATCGTGAACGCGCAGTCCGAGCAGCTCTGGTTCATCCTGATGCAGCCTATCGCCTTTGTGGTATTCGTGATTTCTGCTACGGCGGAGACGAACCGCGTGCCGTTCGATCTCGTGGAAGGCGAGGCGGAAATCGTCGCCGGGCCGTTCGCCGAATACAGCGGCATGCGCTGGGCGCTGTTCTTCCTCGCGGAATATGCTAATCTCCTGTCCGTCTCGATTCTGACGACAGTATTCTTCCTCGGCGGTTGGAACGGGCCGTTTTTGCCGGGCGTCGTATGGTTCGGCCTGAAGGTGCTGGCGATGGTGTTCGTGTTCATGTGGTTCCGCTGGACGTTCCCGCGCACGCGTATCGACCAGATGCTGGCCTTTAGCTGGAAGATTCTGCTGCCGTTGGCGCTGGCCAACGTGCTGTTCACCGGCGTGGGCATTTACGCCCGGCAGTGGATGTAAGGAGGGACGCTGAATGTTTGGGGAAGGTTTGCTCACGGGCATGGGCGTCACCTGGAAACACTTCTGGGGCAAGAAGGAGACGTTCTGTTACCCGGAGGAAAAGCTGCCGATGACGGAGCGGTTTCGCGGCGGCCATCTCGTACTCGATCATAAAAAATGCATCGCCTGCTCGCTGTGCTCGCTTGCGTGCCCGAATCAGGCGATCAAGCTGAAGATCGTGCCTGACGCGAAAAAGAAACGGCACATGCAGAGCTACGTCCACCTTGTCGGGCGGTGCCTGTACTGCAATCTCTGCGTGGAGGCGTGCAACATGCACGCGCTTTCCTGGGACAAGAACTACGCGATTTCATCATGGCACAAAGAGGAAATGGAAGATGAGCTTGTGACCGCCGAAGGGCTTGCGTATTTCCATGAAGTGATGGAAAAAGCGAAAGCTGAGGCCGAGGCGGAGGCCAAAGCTGCGGCGGAGAAAGCAGAAGCCGAAAAGACGGGAGGGGACGCTTGATGAACGAGGCTTTGGGATATGTGCATGGCCTTGTGGGATGGGCGTTTTCCCTGGCCGAGGCATACGACGTGCCGAGCCTGATCGGCGCCGGCGTGTTCTTTTTGTTCGCAGGGCTCGCGCTGCTTTTCGCCTGCGGCGTCGTATTTTTGCGAAATGTGGTGCACAGCGCCCTTTCGCTGACGGCGACCTTCATCTGCGTTGCCTGCCTGTATCTTTCCATTGACGCGGATTTCATGGGAGCCGTCCAGATCCTTGTGTACGGCGGCGCGGTTGCCGTATTGATCGTCATGGCCATCATGCTGACGCGGCGCGACGACATGGCGCACTCGAATCCGTCGCGGGGGCTTTGGCAGCATGCGGGCGCGGCTGTCGTGTCCGGGCTGTTCCTTTTGGGAATGGCGGCAGTGGCGGTGCTTTCTCCGTTCCAGTCCGCGCCGCAGCCGTTGGGAGACGCTGCGCCGGGCTTGGCGGATCTGATGCTTTCCCATTATGTGCTGCCCTTTGAAGTGGCGGCCGTCCTGCTCCTCATTGCTATGATCGGGGCGATCCTTTTGGCGAAGGGGGCGGAGGAATCATGATGAATCTCATGGATTTCGTGCGGATAGCGACGCACGTCGGGCTGCATCATTTCCTGCTCTTTTCGGCGCTGCTTTTCGCTATCGGGCTTTTCGGCCTGCTGACGAAGAAAGGATTGATTCCGCTGTTGATGTGCGTTGAGCTGATGCTGAACGCGGTCAATATCAACCTGGTGGCGTTCAATCACTATATGCCGGTCTCGGATTATTCGGGACAGCTGATGGCGATATTCGCCGTCGCAGTGGCGGCGTCCGAGGTGGCTGTGGGCGTCGCGCTGGCGTTCCGCATCTACCGCGATCACGGCACGGTCGACGTCGATGAATTGAGAGAAATGAAGGGATAAGGAGGGAGCTTACGGATGTTTTTTGATTTTGCGCTGTATCACGCATGGCTGATCCCGCTCCTTCCGGCGCTGGCCTTTCTTGTCATCGGGCTCGGGACGCGGCAGAACAAAAAGACGTCGGCGATCATCGGCATCACGGCCATCGGCGCCAGCTTCCTGCTCTCACTCGGCGTCGTCGGCGCGGTGTTGACGAAACGCCTCGTCATGGCAGCTCCCTTCGTGATGAAGACGGTCTGGGCGCATATCGGGAACATGGATCTCGGCATGGGCGTGCTGATCGATCCGTTGACGGCCATGATGCTCGTCGTGGTCACGACGGTGGCCCTGATGGTCAATATTTACTCCGTCGGCTACATGGCGCACGATCCGGGCATGGGGCGGTTCTTCGCCTTCCTGTCGTTGTTCGCGGCGTCGATGCTCGGCCTCGTCATTTCCCTGAACTTTTTGCAGATGTATATCTTCTGGGAAGGCGTCGGACTTTGCTCGTACCTGCTGATCGGATTTTATTACTATAAGATCTCGGCGCGGGAGGCCGCGAAAAAAGCGTTCATCACGACGCGTATCGGCGATTTCGGGATGCTTCTCGGCATCCTGCTTTTGCAGATTACCTTCGGCACGGTGGATTTCATCGAGCTGAAAACGCTGGTGCCCAATTATATCTGGGTGTCGGGCACGAGTTTCCTGACGGTCATCGGACTCTTGCTCTTTATCGGTCCTATCGGCAAATCGGGTCAGTTCCCGCTCCACGTCTGGCTGCCGGACGCCATGGAAGGCCCTACGCCGGTTTCGGCTCTGATTCACGCGGCTACGATGGTCGTCGCCGGCGTTTATCTGATCGGGCGCGCCTATTTCATCTTCGCGGAGCTTCCGGTTGTCTTGCATGTGATTGCCTGGCTGGGCGGTTTCACCGCGTTTTTCGCGGCGACGATTGCGATCACCCAGCGGCCCTTTAAGCGCATCCTCGCGTATTCGACCATCAGCCAGCTCGGCTACATGATGCTGGCGCTGGGCGTCGGATCGCTGACGGCCTCCATGTTCCACCTGATGACCCACGCGTTCTTCAAGGCTTTGATGTTCCTGTGCGCGGGCGCGGTCATCGAGGCGATGCACGAGGAAGCGGACATTTTCAAGATGGGCGGTCTTCGCCATCGGATGCCTGTGACCTTCAAGTGCATGGCTATCGGCGTGGTGGCCATTGCGGGGTTGCCTCCCTTCGCGGGCTTTTTCTCGAAGGACGCGATCCTCGCTGCAGCCGCGGAGGTCAGCTTCCCGCTGTATCTGTTGGCTTCGGTCACGGCGTTCATGACGGCGTTCTATATGTCGCGGCTGCTGTTTGTCGCGTTCTTCGGTGAGGTCAGGGACGATTGCCCCGCGCAGGAGACGAACGCGTTCATGCGCTGGCCGCTGGTCGTGCTCGCGGTGCTTTCCGTCGTCAGCGGCGCCTGGGGACATTTTGCCGGCTTCAGCGATTGGGTCTTTTACGGCGTGCGTGAGGAGGAAGCAATCAACTGGACGATTGCGGGAAGTTCCATCGTCCTCTCCCTGTTCGCGATGTGGTTGGCCTACCAGATTTACGTGGAAAAGCGCTGGTCGTCGCACCAGATCGCGAAGCGGCTCGGCGTACTCTACGATTTGAGCTTCCACGCCTATTACATCGACGAGATTTATGCGTTCATCCGCGAATTGACGGTTGATAAAATCGGACAGCTTGCCCTTTGGGTCGACACTCATATCGTCGACGGCGTCGTGCATGGGCTCGGCCGTCTGACGAAGGGCCTCAGCGTCTTGCTGGCGCTGCCGCAGAACGGCGACACGCAGCGGTACGTCGCATTCTTTTATACCGGCGTCATCGCTCTTGTGGCGTACAGCCTGTTTTTTGCGGTGAAGATTCTTGCCGTGACGGGAGGTGCTTTCTGATGGATTTCCCTGTGCTTTCCACAGTCCTGTTGGCGCCTTTGATTGCGGCTTTTGCTCTGTGCTTCGTCGACAAAGAGAATCGGGATTTGATCCGCAAGGTGGCGGCGGGCGCCATGATTTTTGCCCTCTGCTTCACGCTCTACGCGTTCTTCAACTTTGACACGGCGGTGGGCGGCGTGCAGTTCGCCGAAAAAATCCCGTGGGTGGAAGACCTGGGCGTTTGCTATTCGGTGGGCGTGGACGGCATCTCCATGCCGCTGCTCCTGCTGTCCGACGTCATCGGCGTTTCCGCCGTTTACACGTCGTGGAATACGGAAAAACGCGCCAAGGAATTCTTCATCCTGCTTCTGCTCCTGATCGCGGGCGTTACCGGCACGTTCATCGCGCGGGATCTTTTCATCTTCCTGCTGTCCTATGAGCTGTTCGTGATTCCCGTATTCGTCATGGTGCTGGTTTGGGGTTCCACAAAGCGGCTGCCGAAAGAGTTCGTAGCGATGAAGTTCATCGTGTTCCTGCTCATGGGCTCCGCTTTCATGCTGGTGGGCGTCGTGCTGCTCTATGTGACGGCGTACCCGGCGGGAGAGCGAACTTTCGACTTTGAGGCGCTGCGTTTGGCGGAGGAGATGGGGCACTTCAGCGAAGATTTCCAGATATTCGCGTTCCCGCTCCTGCTTTTGGGATTCGGATCCCTGCTCTCTATGTTCCCGTTCCACAGCTGGTCTCCGGACGGCCATGCCGCCGCGCCTACGGCGGTGTCGATGATCCACGCGGGCATCTTGAAGAAACTCGGCGCTTACGGTCTCATTCGCGTCGGCGTGCTTCTTTTGCCGCTGGGCGCGAAATACTGGTCTCCGCTGATTGTCACCACGGCGGTGATGGGCGTGCTGTACGCGGCCTATATCGTCATGGCGCAAAAGGACCTCAAATACATCATCGGTTATTCGTCGGTGTCGCACATGGGCTATATCCTGCTCGGCATTATGACGCTGAACGCGATCAGCGTTTCCGGCGCCGTGGCGAACATGGTGGCCCATGGCATGATGACGGCGCTGTTCTTCTCGCAGATCGGCTACATCTATGAAAGAACGCATCTGCGGAGTATCCCGGAGCTGCGCGGTCTTGCGCATTATATGCCGCATCTGACCATCGGCTTCATGCTCGCCGGCATGACTTCGCTGGGTCTGCCGGGACTGATCGAGTTCCTGCCGGAATTCACGATTTTCGTCGGCACCTTTGGCGTATATCCGGTGCAGGCGCTGATTGCGATCTTCGTGATTGTGTTCACCGCGCTTTACGTTTTGCGCCTGCTCGCGACGCTGCTTTTCGGGCCGAAGGACGAAAAATTCGCCGTCGTTCCCGACGAGCAGGGCGTATCGCTTGTGCCGCTGCTTCTATTGGGACTGTTCATCGTCGGCTTCGGCCTATTCCCGAGCCTTTTGATGAACGTCGTCAACTGCGGCATAGAGCCGCTGGCGCCGCTCTTTGAAAAGATCGCGGCTGCGCCGACGCTGATGGGAGGTGTCCGATAATGGATTTTTGGGCAATCAGCATTGAAATCGCGGTCACCGTCCTGATGCTCGTGACGCTCATAGCCGACCTCCTGCTCCCGAAAGAGACGGACAGACGGGCGATAGCGTTTCTGACGGTCATCGGGCTCATCTCCGTATTCGTGTTTTCACTGGGACAATATCATCTGTCTTCCAGCGCCACGTTTTTCATGGGGCTCTTCATTGCCGATAATTATTCGCTGTTCTTCAAGCAGCTGTTCATCCTGGGCATGATTTTCGTCGTGCTGTTTTCCCTGGATTACGCGCAGAAATTTCTGCGGTACCGGGGAGAGTTCTATACCATCCTGCTGTCGGCCTTGCTCGGAATGTGCGTGATGGCCTCGGCCAACGACTTTATCACGCTCTTCGTCGGCCTTGAGCTGATGACGATCTCGTTTTACATTCTCGTCGGCTTCCGTATGGACAAGACGGCGTCCGGCGAGGCGGCGGTCAAGTATCTTTTGGTCGGCTCCGCTTCCACGGCGGTGATGCTCTATGGAATCAGCTTGATCTATGGCGCAACCGGCAGCTTTGAGTTCATGATCATTTGCCGCAATCTCCACCTTTTCTATGCGGCGGGATTGGCGGGCGTAGTGCTGATCATGGCGGGCTTCTTCTTCAAGCTTTCCGCGATTCCGTTCCATATGTGGGCGCCCGACGTCTATCAGGGCGCGCCGACTCCCGTGACCGCCCTGCTCGCTATGAGCTCGAAGGCGGCGGCACTTGCGGTTTTCATGCGCGTGCTCTATGTGGCGTTCCCCATCTTAGGCACGTACTGGATGCATATCTTGGCGGCAGTCTCCGCGCTCTGCATGATCGGAGGCAATATCCTGGCAATCAAGCAGAAGGACGTCAAGCGTATGCTGGCGTATTCGTCCATAGCCCAGGCGGGGTACATGATGGTCGGCATGGCTTCGGCGGATTATGCGGGCATAAAGGCCGTGATGTTCTACGCGACGCTCTATCTTTTCGCGAATGTCGGCGCCTTTGCCGTACTCTCCGTAGTGGAGGAGGAGCGGGGCGGAACGACGCACGCGCATCTGACGGGGCTTTCGGAAGCGTCTCCGATGCTGGCGGCGGTCATGACCATCTCGCTGGTTTCCATGGCGGGCGTTCCGCCGACGGCGGGCTTCGCCGGAAAGATTTACATCTTCACGGCGGCGGTGGATTACGGTTATATCTGGCTGGCCTTCGTCGGCTTCGTCATGTCGATGATGTCCATTTACTATTATCTGCTTGTCGTCCGTGCCATGTATCGTGACTTGACGGAACAGGAAGCGGCTTACGCCGCTCCGGTGAAATATCCTTTCGCCGTCCGGCTGACTGCGATCTTGGCTGCGGTTGCCACTCTCGGCGTCGGCGTCTATCCGGACTTTTTGGCGAAGGTGACGAATCTGGCGTCGCAGACGTTCATGCGGTAATCGCTCATCGCATCTAAATTGTTTTCAAATTTTATACAAATTGTTTCACGTGAAACAATCGAACATAACCTGAAAAAATGATGAATAAAAATATCCTTCGTCGGGAAGGATGAGAACAAAAAACAAGGCAGCCCATGAAAGAAGGATTTTCATGGACTGCCTTTTGTCGTTATTGTTTTTCGGTTTTATGCTTTGCCGTTGCAGCCGAGCACATGGACTAGTTTGTGCTTGACGATTTCTTTGATGTTCTCGCGCGCAGGGCCAAGATATTCGCGCGGATCGAAAGCCGCCGGATGTGCCGCCATGTACTCGCGGATACCCGCAGTCAGGCCGAGACGCAGGTCGGAGTCGATGTTGATCTTGCAGACCGCCGATTTCGCAGCGCGGCGGAGCTGGTCCTCAGGGATGCCGATGGCGTCGTCCAAAGCGCCGCCGTTATCGTTGATAATCTTGACGAATTTCGGAACGACGGAGGAAGCGCCGTGCAGTACGATCGGGAATTTCGGCAGACGTTTCTCGATTTCCGCGAGGATGTCGAAGCGCAGTTCGGGCGGAACGAGCACGCCTTCCGCGTTGCGCGTGCACTGGGACGGCTTGAACTTGAACGCGCCGTGGCTGGTGCCGATGGCGATAGCGAGGGAGTCGACGCCGGTTTTCTCGACGAATTCCTGAACTTCCTCGGGACGCGTATAGGAAGCGTCTTCGGCTTTGACGTTGACGTCGTCCTCGATGCCGGCCAGTTTTCCGAGCTCGCCTTCCACGACTACGCCTTTTGAGTGCGCATACTCGACAACCTTTTTCGTCACCGCGATATTATCTTCAAAGCTGAGCTTGGAGCCGTCGATCATGACGGAGGTAAAGCCGTCGTCAACGCAGGATTTGCAAATGTCAAAATCAGCACCATGGTCCAGATGCAGGCAAATCGGCAAATCCGTGTCTTCGAGAGCCGCTTTGACAAGATGGACGAGGTAGGCGGGCTTTGCATATTTGCGTGCGCCTGCGGAAACCTGCAGGATGAGAGGTGCGTTTTCTTCTTTGGCAGCCTCGGTGATGCCCTGGATGATTTCCATGTTGTTGACGTTGAAAGCGCCGATGGCATAGCCGCCTTCATAGGCTTTTTTGAACATTTCCGTCGATGTGACTAATGGCATTTGAATACCCCCTTCAAATTGATGAATGAATTCTATGCTCATATTATATCATTTTCCGAAGGTTCGGTCTATGCGGAATGTAAAAATGTAAAATTTGTCGGCGGTTGCCGTTAATAGGAAATTGACAATATCCCTGCTTTGATTTACAATCAATACAGGAGATTTAATAGGAATCGTTCTGCCGTTTCCTTTTACGGAACGGCTGAGATACATATATGTTTTCGAGCGTCGCCGTTTAGCGGCGTTGTTTGTGTGCAATGATTGGAGGAAGCATCGTCATGATGGGGGCTGAACTCAGGGCCGAAAGAGAACGACAAGGATTGACGATACAGGACGTCGAACGTGAGACGAGTATTCGTGCGGCTTATTTGCAGGCGTTGGAACGAGAGGATTACAGCGCGCTGCCGAACGAAGTTTATGTGAAGGGATTTATACGGAATTACGCGGCGTTTCTTCATATGGATCCGGAAAAGCTGGTGCAGGAATATCGTGAAGCGATTCATGGCGCCGATGTGGGGCCGATTCCGAAGGCGAATCCGGAAACGACGTCCCTTGTCAATGAGAGCGCGCCGTTCTCTTCCGGTTCCGATTTCCATGAGCGGGTGGAAAAATCCGCTAAGAAGCAGATGATATTCCTGGCCGTGGCGTCCTTGGCGATTGCATTTATCGGCAGCATCTATTACTTTTTCGGGGATGACCCGGCCGCGGTAAAACCGGCGCAGACGGCGCAGCAGACGCCCGCGGCGCAAACGCCTGCTGCGGGGCAGAATTCGCAGACGCCGAACGCTCCCGCCGCCGCGCAGAATGCGCAGCCTGCGGCTCCCGTCCAGACCATCGGCAATACGGCGAATGCCGCCGCAGGGCAGGCGGACGTGACGGCGAAATTCACGGGGCGCTGCTGGATACAGGCGATTGCCGACGGCAAGGTCATTTATGAAGGCACTGTGGAAGCGAACCAGACGAAGCGCTGGACCGGAAAGAAAGAGGTCATCGTCACGGCGGGCAACGCCGGGGCCATTGACGTCACGTACAACGGGCAACATGTCGGAAAGCTTGGCAAGGAAGGCATTGTCGTCGAAAAGAAATTTTCCAACGGAAAAGTCGAGGACGTCAAATAACCTTTTTCCTCACGGGAGCAACGCATGAATGCTTTTTTGCCGATGACAAAACAGGATATGGCGGAGCGGGGCTGGGACGCGCTTGATTTTATCTTCGTGTCCGGAGACGCTTATGTGGATCATCCGAGTTTCGGACCGGCCATTCTCTGCCGTCTTCTTGAGAAGCACGGATACCGGGTTGGGATTATCGCACAACCGGACTGGCGCGGAAGGGAAGATTTCTGCCAGCTGGGCCGCCCCCGGCTGGCTTTTCTCGTTTCCAGCGGAAACATGGATTCTCTGCTCAACAAGTTTACGGCGGCAAGAAAGAAGCGGAGCGAGGACGCGTATTCGCCGGGGGGACGGACAGATTGCCGGCCGGCGCGCGCCGTCACGGTCTATGCGAACCGGCTGCGGGAGATATGGCCCGGCGTCCCGGTCATCATCGGCGGCATCGAGGCGAGTCTTCGGCGGCTGGCGCATTACGATTACTGGACGGACAGCGTGCGCCGTTCCGTCTTGATGGACAGCGGCGCCGACCTTTTGGTTTACGGCATGGGGGAGCGTCAGATCCTGGAAATCGCGGCGGAGCTGCATCGGGGCGTCGGCGTGGACGCGATCCAGGACGTCCGCGGCACTTGCTATCGCGTGCCGGATTTCGATTGCGTTTATGATTATTTGACGCTTCCGTCCTTCGACGAGGCGAGGGAAAGCAAGAGCGCTTTTGCCGAGGCGTTCAAGCTGGAATATCTGGAGCAGGACGCGATTCGCGGCAGAAAGCTCGTCCAGCGGAACGGAGAGGCCTGCGTGGTGCAGAATCCGCCGGCGCTTCCGCTGTCCGAGGAGGAAATGGACGAGATCTACGACCTGCCGTATCTGCGGACGTACCATCCCCGCTATGAGGCGGAGGGGGGCGTTCCCGCTCTGCGTGAAGTGCAGTTCAGCATCGTCAGTCATCGCGGCTGCTTCGGCGGCTGCCATTTTTGCGCGATCGTGTCCCATCAAGGCCGGATCATCCAGCGCAGAAGCCATGCCTCGATTCTTCGGGAAGCGGAGATTTTAACGAAACTTCCCGGATTCAAGGGATATATTCACGACGTGGGCGGCCCCACGGCGAATTTTCGCAGGCCGTCCTGCGACGGGCAGCTTGCGCGCGGCACTTGCCGGGGGAAGGAGTGTCTTTCTCCGAAACCGTGCCGCAGCCTGATCGCCGACCACAGCGATTATTTGGAATTGCTGAAGGAATTGCGGGCGGTGCCGGGCGTCAAGAAGGTGTTTATACGTTCGGGCATCCGCTTCGATTATTTGATGCTCGCAAAGGACGATTTCCTTGAAACGGTCTGCCGCCATCATATCAGCGGACAGATGAAGATCGCGCCGGAGCACGTAAGCGGCCGGGTGACGCGGCTGATGGGGAAATCGGGGCGCGAGGTCTATATGCGTTTTGCCGAGCGCTTCCGGAAAATAAATATGCGGCTCGGCAAGAAGCAGTATCTTGTCCCGTATTTCATGTCGAGCCATCCGGGGGCGACGCTGGCCGACGCGGTGGAGCTGGCGGAGTTTATCCGCGACCTCGGGTATCGGCCGGAGCAGGTGCAGGACTTCATTCCGACGCCGGGAACGCTTTCGACGGCCATGTATTATTCGGGGATGCATCCGTTGACGGGCGAGACGGTTTACACGGCGAAAGGAACGAAGGACAAGCGGCGGCAGCGCGCGCTGATGCAGTACTGGCTGCCGGGAAACCGGCCCGTTGTCCGTGAAGCCCTTCGGCTGGCGCATCGCGAGGATTTGATCGGATACGGGAAACAATGCCTTGTACGTCCGGAACCGGACGCCGGCTTTCCCCGAGGCGGAAAAGAGGGGCGGGCGCCCGGGCAGAAAACGGGCGGCAGGAAAGCGTCTGCGCTTCCGCAGGGCAGACGGCGGAAACACATGAGGAATGAGGGGGCGGGAAAATGAGATGTCCTTATTGCAAAGAGCTCGACAGCCGCGTCATTGATTCGCGGGCGGCAGACGACGGGAACTCCATCCGCAGGCGACGCGAATGCACTTCCTGCGGTCGCCGGTTCACGACCTATGAAGTCGTGGAGAAAATGCCGCTGATGGTTATCAAGAATGACGGCCGGCGTGTGGTCTTTGACAAGAACAAGATTCTGAACGGTCTGATTCGTTCCTGTGAGAAGCGGAATATCCCTACGGAGCAGGTTTTGGCGCTGGCAGACGAGATAGAGCGGGAACTGCGGAATACGATGGAGCGTGAGATCACGACAAAGGCCATCGGCGAACTCGTCATGGAGAAGCTGAAGAATTTCGATGAAGTGGCCTATATCCGGTTTGCTTCCGTGTATCGGAAATTTGCGGATATCAGCATGTTCAAGGAAGAACTGGAAGAGTTGCTGCGCTCGAAAACGGAAAAGGCTTGACGCGGGGGGAACGGTTTGAACTGGAAGCTGAAGGAGAAAATAGCGGCGCGCCTTGCGCGGGAGCAGGGATATTATCTCTATCCCGCGGGAGGCAGAGCCCGGTTTGCCTTGGCCTACCCGAATTCGTATTTCGTCGGGATGTCGAATCTCGGTTTTCATATTATTTATGACATTTTGAATCGCAGGCCGGATACCGCGTGCGAGCGTTTTTTTTTGCCCGACGGGCGGGAGCTTGACGAATACCGGCGGACGCGGACGCCGCTTCTGAGCATGGAGACGCAGTCTCCGCTGGCGGATTTCGACGTCGTCGGCTTTGCCGTTTCCTTTGAGATGGATTATTTCCATTTGCTTGATATGTTGGAGGCAGGGCGCGTGCCCGTGCTGGCGGCGGAGCGCAACGAGCGGTCGCCGCTGGTGATTGCGGGCGGGCCCTGTGCGACGTTCAATCCTGAGCCGCTTTCGCTGTTCGTCGACGCTTTTATCATCGGGGAGGGCGAGGAGACCGTCGGCCGTTTCATGGACGCTTACCAGGCGGCGAAGGCCGGCGGTGCGGACAGAGCTGAGACGCTGCGCCGCCTATCGCGCGTGCCGGGCGTTTATGTGCCGTCCCTTTATGAACATACCTATAAAATTTCGGACGAGCTGGACGATATCCGTCCCCTCGGGGACGCGCCCGCACGCGTCGAGCGGCAGTGGGTGAAAAATCTCGACGACTATCCGGCCCATACGGTGGTCGTGACCGACGAGACGGAATTTAATCTGTATCTGATCGAGACGGCAAGGGGCTGCGGACGGCATTGCCGTTTCTGCATGGCGGGGTATTGCTTCCGCCGTCCGCGCAATCGCTCCCTTGACGTTTTGAAGGACGCAGTGAAAGACGCGAAGGCATACGGGAAACGGATCGGGCTGATGGGCGCGGCGATTTCCGATTATCCCGAGATCGACGCGCTTTCCGAATATATCCTTTCCGAGGGACTGACGATGTCGGTGGCGTCGTTTCGCGCCGACTCCGTGACGGAGACAATGATCCGTTCCCTTGCCGAGAGCGGCATGAAGACCATCACCCTCGCGCCGGAGGCGGGCAGCGCGAAAATGCGCGCCGTAGTCAACAAGGGCATCGACGAGGAGCATCTTTTCCGTGCGATGGAGCTCGGCATGGCTGCGGGGATTCGTCATTACCGCCTTTATATTATGATCGGGCTTCCATACGAAACCGAGGAAGACGTGGACGCGGTGGCGGATTTGGCGGGGCGGCTCAAGGATTATCTGGAAGCGAACGAAAGCCGCGGCACGCTGACGCTCAGCGTCAATCCGTTTATCCCGAAGCCTTTCACGCCGTTCCAATGGGCGCCCATGGCGGACAAGAAATATATCGAGGCGGCCCTGAAGCGGCTGAAAAAGGCTTTGTCGGGGAGAAAGGGCGTCGAGCTGATCGCCGAGCCGGTGAAGTCCGCCTATATCCAAGGCGTCCTTGCGCGGGGCGACCGCCGCGTTTCTCGTGCGCTTTACCGCGCGCATCAAATGGGCGGCGCGAAAGCGTTTCACCGCGCCATGAAAGAGGAAGGCCTGGAAGAAGCGTTTTACCTGCATCGGGAATCCGGGAGGCAGGACTTGTTTCCGTGGGACGCTCTCGATATGGGGATGAGAAAAGAGTATCTTTATGAGGAATGGGAACGCGCCGGACGGTTGGAGGCGACGGTTCCGTGTTTTGACGGATGCCGGCGCTGCGGCGTCTGCGAGGGGTGAGGTGACGCATGGCTTTTGTTTTGCATAAAGACGATACCGGCGCGGAGCGATACGGGACGTTTTCGATATTTCCCGGGGCGGCGGTCGTTCACGCCGTGTCCGCCCGGTACGGCGGCGTGAGCGCGGCGCCGTATGATTCGATGAATTTAGCGCTGCACGTCGGGGACGATGCGGCGGACGTGGTGGAAAACCGCCGCCGGTTTTTGGGAATGCTCGGCCTGGATTTCGAGCGACTGACGACGCCGGAGCAGGTTCACGGAGACCATATCGTACGCGTCGGCGAAGCCGAAGCGGGGCGCGGGCGGTTTTCCTATGCGGATGCAATTCCGGCGACGGACGCGCTGATGACGGACGTGCCGGGCGTTCCGCTGATGCTTTGTTTCGCGGACTGCACGCCGGTTTTGCTTTTCGATCCCGTGCATCGTGCGGCGGCAATCGCTCACGGCGGCTGGAAGGGAACGGTGCGTTCCATTGCGGCGAAAACGGTGCGCACCATGGCCGAGGCTTTCGGCACGCGCCCGGAGGATTGCCTTGCGGGTATCGGTCCCGCCATCGGTCCGTGTTGTTACGCGGTCGGCGGCGAAGTGGCAGAAGAATTCCGCAGCGCGTTTCCGCAATTCGCGGAGCATATCCTGTCAGAAGAAAACGGAACCATCCGCCTCGATTTGTGGAAGGCGAACCGGCTGCAGTTAGAGGATGCGGGGCTCTTGGCGGAGCATATCGACGTGGCGGGCGCCTGTACTTCGTGCCATGCGCGGACGTTTTTTTCCTATCGGGCGGAAGGCCCGACGACCGGGCGTATCGCGGCGGTCATGGCGATTCGATGACGTGAAAGGGGAAAGGAAAATGAGTGATATTGCGGAACAGCTTCATGCGGTGGAGCGGGAGATAGAGGCGGCAAAAGAGAATCGTCGTGCGGGAAAGGACGAGCCGGTCGGCCTGATTGCCGTGACGAAGAATCACGGCGTCGAGGCGATGCGCGAGGCCATCGACGCGGGCGCGGCCATCATCGGCGAGAACCGCGTGCAGGAGGCGGCGCAAAAAAAAGAGACGCTGGAGCGGAGCGTCTCGTGGCATTTGATCGGGCATCTGCAGACGAACAAGGCGAAGCAGGCGGTCCGGCTTTTCGACCTGATTCATTCCGTGGACAGCGAACACCTTTTGACGGCGGTGAACGACGCCGCGCAGAAAATCCATAAAGTGCAGGATATTCTGATTCAGGTCAATCTGGCACAGGAGGACAGCAAATTCGGAATCTACAAGGAGGATCTGCCGATTCTCGTGCAAAAAGCGGATATGATGAAAAACGTGCATCTGACGGGCCTCATGTGCATCGCACCGAATTATGAGGACGTGGAGGACTGCCGTCCGCTGTTCCGCGAGATGCGGGAGATTTTCGACCGTCTGAAGGATTTTCCGTTGTTCTCGTCTGAAATGAAATATCTGTCGATGGGCATGACCCACGACTACAAGATCGCCGTCGAGGAAGGCGCGAACCTCGTCCGCGTCGGCACGGCGATTTTCGGGGCAAGGCATTATTGAATATGGAAAAAGACTGCCGCGCGGCAGTCTTTTTTTGACGTTTGGGTTTCGATTTTACAAATAATGTTTCCGGAAATCCTCGACCATTTTCGGCAGATTGCTCGGCAATATCCGCATGTCGTAGCCGATCAGAAGAGGAGAGGTGGGGAAGCGCGGCATGATTTTTGCAGCGATCTTTTCTCCCGCATGGTAGAAAAAGATGTTGTAGCTGTCCTGGCTTCTTTTGAAGCGGTCGCGGACGTAGGCGACCGTTTTTTGCAGCAGGTCGGCGAAAAGGTCCGGTACGTCGGGCCCGGAGAGAAGGTTGAACTCTCCGAAACCGATACGGGGATAGGTGGCGGCGTTCAGAAGGACGCCGTCTTTCTCGACGATGGGAAGGCCGTCGAAATCTTCATGGCCGTTGGGAAAGAGGGACGGATCGGCGTCATAGAAGCCCACGAGCTGCATGTGGGCGTGGCGCATGGTGCCGCCGGACAGATGCCCGTGGTTCCGGAAAAAAATCACGGCGGTGTATTTCCCGCTTTCCTCAAATTCCCGCCATGTATTGACGCCGAAACGGACGACGCGGCGCATGTGTTCCGGCGTATAGTCGGGCATATCGACGCCGCAGCGGTCGGTCTCGATGAGGACGAACTGGTCGGCGTCGGTGAGGACGTTGTATTTATTTTTGAGCAGGATGATGCCGCCCTCGCCGGTGGAGAGGATGTCGGTCAATCCTTCCGGATGGCAGAAAGGACAGGCGTTTTCCTTGTTCAGGATGTTTTCCGGTTTGTTGCGCCCGACGGAAATGTCGAATCGAACCCGATTGATTTTCATTGAAATCCCTCAAATTTCTTGATTTGACTGGAAACAACGGCGGATAAATGGTATAATTCTCTTTATGTATGGAGTAAGAGAAAAGGAAAATTATTTTTCCGTGTTTATTATATAGTAAACGGGCTTTTTTGCAAAGAGAAGGGTGGTGACGGCAATGGAGGAAGAAAATAAGTCCACGAAGGGCGAATCCCTGATGAAGGGCACGTTTATCCTTACGATTGCCGGCATCGTCGTAAAGATTATCGGCTCGCTGAACTGGATTTTCGTTTCGCGGGTTTTGGGCGGCGAGGGCATCGGCCTGTATCAGATGGCGTTCCCGATTTACTTTTTCGCGCTTTCCGTTTCGACGGCCGGCGTGCCGGTGGCCATCTCGATCATCACGGCGGAGTGCGTGGCGGTCAAGGATATTTGGGGCGCGCGGCGCGTGTTCCGCATTTCCATGGCGCTGATGCTGGTGACGGGCGTCCTGTTTTCCCTGCTCACGTATTTTGGCGCGGGCTGGCTGATCGAGTACCAGTTCATTCGCGATCCCCGCGCGTATTATTCCGTCGTAGTGCTGGCGCCGGCCATTTTCTTCGTGACGCTGCTGGCGAGTTCCCGCGGGTATTTGCAGGGATGGCAGCGCATGACGCCGACGGCGGTGTCCCAGATCGTCGAGCAGATTTTCCGCGTGATCACGATGGTGCTTTTGGCGCGGCTGTTCCTGCCGCAGGGTCTTGAATACGCGGCGGCCGGCGCGAGCTTCGGCGCCTGCGCGGGCGCGGTGACGGGGCTGATCGTGCTGGTCTGGTATCACTGGCAGCTCGACCGCGACATCAGCCGCGACTATACGCCGGAGGAGCTTCTGCCGCAGCCGGGGATGGAGCAGGAATCCTGTTGGAAGATTCTCCATCGTTTGTTCAAGCTGGCGCTTCCCGTTTCGGCGGCGAGCATCATGCTTCCCGTGGTGTCGAACCTCGATCTCGCCATCGTGCCGCAGCGGCTTGAGGTGGCGGGCTATACGGTCAACCAGGCGACGGAGCTTTTCGGTTATCTGACGGGTATGGCGGTGCCGCTGGTAAATCTTTCCACGATTATTACGGCGTCGCTGGCGGTCAGCATCATTCCCGCGCTGTCAGAGGCCCGGGCGGTGGGGGACAAGGCGCGGATCTACGAGCAGTCCGCCGCGGGCATCCGCATTTCCCATTTCGTTTGTTTCCCGGCGTTCATTATCGTGCTGATGCTGGCGACGCCAATCTCGAGCTTGATATACAGCGCTCCGGGCGCGGGCCCTGCGGTTTGGGCCTGCTCGTTCAGCATCGTATTGCTCGGCCTGCATCAGGTTTCGACGGGCATCCTGCAGGGGCTCGGCCATCCGACGATTCCGATGGTCAATATGATTTTGGCGGCGGTGGCGAAGGTCGTTTTGAACTGGACGCTGACGGCGATCCCGACGCTGGGCATCCTCGGCGCAGCGTTTGCCACGGCGGCGGATATGGGCGTCGCGGCGTTCATCAATATGTTTTTCATCTATAAATATGTCGGCTGCTCGATGGAGTGGAAGCATCTGTTCAAGGCGTGCTGCGCTTCCGTCGTGATGGCGGTTGCCGTGAAGCTTTTCTATGACGCGACTTTCGCGGCGTGGGGAATCAACGCGGTGTCCACCTTCGGCGCGACCTTCGTCGGCTGCGCGGTCTATATCGCGGCGATGCTCGTCATCGGCGGCATCGGCGAAGAGGACATGGCGCGGGTGCCAATCGTCGGCCATACGTTTATTCGTTTCCTGCGAAAAATCGGCGTATTCAAGACGCCGGAGGAAGCGGCGGAGAAATAGAGTATGAAACGATATGTTCTTGTTTATAATCCCGTGTCGGGCCATGCGACGTTTCGTCAGCGGCTGGACGGAATCATCGAGGCGTTCCAGCGTCGGCGGACCATGTTGATTCCCTATCGGACGAGTCTCGGCGATACGGAGATGGGTAATTTTATCCGGGAGGCGGTGCCGGAGGGCGTATTGGCCGCGGGCGGCGACGGGACATTGCATGAAGTGGTCAACGTGCTGATGCGGGAGAAGCTTTCCCTGCCAATCGGCATCATCGGCAGCGGCACGTCCAACGACTTCGCCACGTATCTCGGCGTCAATCAGGACCTCGAAGCGTATTTCGACTGCATCGTGGACGATATTTCCCGTCCGGCGGATGTGGGCTGCGCGAACGGGGAATACTTCATCAATGTCGCCAGCGCGGGGGCGCTGACCTCCGTCGCGCACGAGGTCAACGTGCGGCTGAAGCACGCGATGGGGAAGATGGCTTACTATCTGCGGGGCATCGGAGAGATACCGAAGCTGCACAAGCTGCATCTTCATATCAAGGCCGACGGCGAGGAATATGAGACGGGCGCTTATCTTTTTGTCATCGTCAACAGTTCCGTGGCGGGCAGCATGCAGAATGTGGCGGCGCGGGCGGAAATCGACGACGGGAAATTGGATCTGCTCGTGGTGAAGGACACCGGCATTACGGAATTCATGGCATTGGCGAAAGACGTCGTTTCGGGAACGATCAAACCGGATGAGAAGAACATTTTGTATATACAGGCCAAGTCTTTTACCGTGGAATCGGACGCGCCGACGGAGAGCGATCTCGACGGCGAACGCGGGCCGGCGCTGCCGCTTTCCGTCGAAACGGTGAGACGCGCCCTTCGTATCTATACGATGGCGGAGCAGGGGAGAAACACGGCGAGGCCGTGAAAGGAGGCGCCCATGATGGATGAAAACAAGCTTGGCTTTGAGACGGCAGCCTTGGACGACGAAGCTTCGGCGCTGGTCATTATCGATCAGACGCGTTTGCCCAACGAGCGGCGCATCCTTCGGCTGACGGCGCAGAAGGAGATATGGGACGCGATTTACCTGCTGCAGGTGCGCGGCGCTCCCGCCATCGGGGTGGCGGCGGCGTACGGGATTTATCTCGCGGCAAAGGGAATCGATACGACCGATTATGACGTGTTCGCGAAAAAATTTGCCGAGGCGCGGGCCTATCTGAATTCCGCGCGGCCCACGGCGGTCAATCTGTCCTGGGCGCTTTCCCGCATGGGAAAAATCGTCGAGGCGGGACGCGGAACCGGCGTCGCGGAAATAAAAAAACGCCTGCTGGCCGAGGCGCGCGCCATACAGGACGAAGATATAGAGATGTGCCGCAAAATCGGCGAGCACGGGCTTTCGCTCCTGAAGCCCGGCATGGGCCTCTTGACGCACTGCAACGCTGGGCAGCTTGCGACGAGTCGTTACGGTACGGCGACGGCGCCGATGTATCTCGGCCATGCGCGCGGCTATGGGTTTCGAATTTTCTGCGACGAGACGCGCCCGCTTTTGCAGGGCGCGCGTCTGACCGCCTATGAACTGTCCGAAGCGGGCATGGACGTGACGCTGCTTTGCGACGGCATGGCGGCGTCGGCCATGAGAAACGGCTGGGTGGATGCGGTCTTCACCGGCGCCGACCGCGTGGCGGCGAACGGAGACGCGGCCAACAAGATCGGCACGTTTCCGCTGGCGATCGCGGCGAAACGTCTCGGCGTTCCGTTTTACATCTGCGCGCCGTCCTCGACCATCGACATGAACACGCCGACGGGGAAGGACATCAAGATCGAGCAGCGTCCGGCGGAGGAAGTCACGACCATGTGGTATGCGGAGCGCATGGCGCCCGAGGGCGTCAAGGTTTTCAATCCCGCCTTCGACGTGACCGACGCCGATTTGATTACCGCCATCATCACGGAGAAAGGCGTGCATTATCCGCCGTTTGCCGAGTCGCTTTCCGTGCTTCGGTAAAACGGGGCTTGTGCATTTCGGAATTTCTTTCTTGGGACGTAAAAATACCCCCTGCCTTTGATTCAGGCAGGGGGTATTTCTGTCTTCTTTTTAATGTCTGACCGGTTTCGGCGCAGCCGTTGCCACATCGACCCCGTCCGGCACATAGAGCATCAGATTGGGTGAAACGCGGCTGGCGGCGCAATTCAGCACATAAGAAACGCCGTTGATGAAATCAAAGATGCGCTGCTGTTCGTTGCCCGCTACGCGTTCAAAGTTCACGATTGCCGCATGGTTCGCCAGAAGGTCGTCCGCGATGCGGGCTACCTGCTCGTAATTCGACGGCACGTGAATCTCCATGGCCAATTCCGAAACCTTGGTGGTATGCACGGTGAGTTTCGGACGCTGTGACGCAGCGGCTCCCTGTGAAACTGTCGAAGCAGGCTTGGCTGCAATCGACGCGGCGGCCGCGGAAGTTCCGACGGCAACTGTCTGTGCCTTTGCCGTCAATTCTTCTTCGGCGTCCTCAAACTCTTCATCCTCGTAGTCATAGTCTTCGCCGATGTCAATCAATTCTTTGATCTTGTCTACGATCCCCATAATAACTCCGCCTCCACTGCCTGTTGTCCCCTTTTGAAACTTCCCCTCGATATTGTCGCCCCATGGATTCCCCAATCCTGAAAACCCGAGATTGCCCGGTTTTCGCGAGGCCTGCATCTGAATCCCCATTCAAATGCCGCTGACAATACCCTTTGCCATTTGTGGCAATTTACACTATACTCTATTTTTCGCTTAGTTGCAAGAAAAAATTTTAATTTTCAACAAATTTTTCATTGAAATTTCACAAAGGCATCTGTATCCGTGCCGATGGGGGAATGCAAATCCCCCCTACGCCCGCGCGGCTTTGACGGCGTTCTTTCTCGTCCTTCCGCGCGTCGTGTGATCGAGGACGGCTTTGCGGAGACGGACGTTTTGCGGCGTGACTTCGACGAGCTCGTCTTCCTTGATGTATTCCAAGGCCTGCTCAAGGCTCAAAATGCGCGGCGGCGTCAGCCGGATCGCCTCGTCGGAAGAAGAGGTCCGCATGTTCGAGACGTGCTTCTGCTTGCATGGGTTGATGTCGATGTCCAGCTCGCGGGAGTTCTCGCCGACAATCATGCCTTCATAAACCATCTGGCCCGGCGAGATGAACATCGTGCCGCGATCCTGCAGCGTATAGATGCCGTAGCCCGTCGTCTCGCCCTGCTCGAAAGCGACCAGGGAGCCATGCTCGCGGCCTTCCATGTCGCCTTTGTACGGCGCGTAGCCATGGAAAATGTGGCTCATGATGCCGTTGCCTTTCGTGCTGGTCAAAAGCTCCGAACGGAAGCCGATGAGGCCGCGCGCCGGAATGATGAATTCCATGCGCATATAGCCGTTGCCCTCGTTCATGTTGGAAAGCTCCGCCTTGCGCTTGCCCAAAAGCTCCATGACAGTGCCCATGTATTCCTGCGGCACTTCGACGGTCAGGTTTTCCATCGGCTCGCACTTCTGCCCGTTGATGGTTTTGTAGATAACTTCCGGCTTGCCGACTTGCAGCTCATAGCCTTCGCGGCGCATGGTCTCGATCAGGATGGAAAGATGCAGCTCGCCTCGGCCCGAGACCTTGAAGGTGTCCGCCGAGTCCGTTTCCTCGACGCGGAGCGCGACGTTCGTTTCGACTTCTTTGAAAAGCCGGTCGCGGATGTGGCGCGAGGTCACGAATTGACCTTCGCGGCCCGCGAAGGGGCTGGTGTTGACGCCGAAGGTCATGGAGAGCGTCGGCTCGTCGATATTGATGGTCGGCAGCGCCTCCGGGTTTTCCGCGTCCGCTACCGTCTGGCCGATGCGCACGTCGCCGAGTCCCGTCAGTGCGACGATCTCGCCGATGCCCGCGCTTTCGGTTTCCACGCGCTTGAGTCCCTGATAGACGAAAACCTTCGCGATTTTCGCTTTCGTCTCGCCGTCGCCGCCCAGGAGCACAACGTTCTGGTTCGGCTTCGCCGCGCCGCGCATCACACGGCCGATGGCGACCTTGCCCACGTACTCGTCGGCGTCGAGCGTCGTCACCATCAGCTGCAGCGGCCCGTCCTCGTTGCCCTTCGGCGCGGGGATTTCCTTTATAATAGTATCCATCAGCGGCGTCAGATTGTCGCTGGCGTCGTTCATGTCCAACTTCGCGATGCCGTCCCGCGCCGCGCAGTACACGACGGGGAACTCAAGTTGGTCGTCGTCGGCGCCCAGCTCCATGAAAAGCTCCAGCACTTCGTCGTAAACGTCGTCCACGCGCTGGTCGGGGCGGTCGATCTTGTTGATGACCACGATTGGTTTCAGTTTTTGTTCCAGCGCCTTGCGCAGCACGTATTTCGTCTGCGGCATCGGCCCTTCGAAAGCGTCCACCAGGAGCAGCACGCCGTCGACGAGGTTCAGCACGCGCTCCACCTCGCCGCCGAAATCCGCGTGGCCCGGCGTATCGACAATATTGATCTTTATATCCTGATACATGATTGCCGTATGCTTCGAGAGGATTGTGATGCCGCGCTCGCGCTCGATGTCTCCCGAATCCATCACGCGCTCCGCTACCTGCTCGTTGGCGCGGAACACATGGCTCTGCTTCAGCATCGCGTCCACCAGCGTCGTCTTGCCGTGGTCAACGTGCGCAATGATCGCAACATTTCTCAGTTTTTCGTTCGTGCTCATGCTTTTTTGATTGCCTCCTGTGTTTCTTTCCAAATATAACGGTAAAATTCAGCCTTATCATATTAGTATAATCATTCGCGCCTGTCAAGAAATCGGATGAAGGCAGGAAAACGTGTGCGGAAGGCGGCTGGAAATCGTAAAAAATATGTTTTTTTATCAAAAATCCTATCATTCCGGCAAAAAAAATTGAAAAAATCGTAAGAAAGCTATAGGCAGAGCGAAAATCGTATGCTATAATACACGCAGTAAGGCATTTTGCCGTAATTGTAATTTTATAGAAAGAGGGTATATTCTTGAAGAAAGCAGATTTCATCAAAGCGACCGCCGCGAAGGCAAAGGTTTCCCAAAAAGAGGCGCAGGCCGTAGTTGCGGCTGCCCACGAAGTTATCAAGGAAGCTCTGAAGAAGGGCGACACGGTTCCGTTCCTCGGCTTCGGTACGTTCAAGGTTTCGAACCGTGCGGCTCGCATGGGCCGTAACCCGCAGACGGGCGCGGCGATCAAGATCGCTGCGGCGAAGCTCCCGACCTTCAAGGCCAGCCCGGCGTTCAAAGAGTTCGTCAACAACATCAAGAAGGCTGTTGCTGCGAAGAAGGCTGCTGCCAAGAAAAAGAAATAAGATTCCGAAAAGATCTTTCCACCGCCCGGCGACCATCGGGCGGTGGTTTTCTTTTGCCGCCCTTTTCTCCGTGCGTTTTTTCTGCTATACTTATCAAGTAATACTTTATTATGATAAAGGAAACGATGGATACGTCGGCTGAGAGCAGGCGAGGATATTTGTCGCGCGGCGTCCGCCGCGGCCGGTTCGCGTGCGAACCGCTGATGCAAGCAGCTGGCCAGCCGGCGAAGCGAGTGTGTCCTGCGTTTCCAAAAGGAAGAAGAGTTCATGGATAAACTGACGGAAACTGTGCTTTCTATACTTGCGGGCTCGAAGGTCACGCTGGAGATTTTTATTTTTACGCTGGCCATGTCGCTGCCGCTGGGATTCTTTGTCGCGCTGCTGCGCTTGTCCGGCATCCGGCCTTTGGCGATTTTGATGGACGTCTATATCTGGATCATGCGCGGTTCTCCGCTGATGCTCCAGCTTCTTTTCGTGTATTTCGCGCTGCCGATGATCGGGGTGCGTTTCTCAGATATAGCGGCGGCGCTGCTCGCGTTTACGCTGAATTACGCCGCCTACTTTGCGGAGATATTCCGGGCGGGCATACAGTCGATTCCCCGGGGCCAGTATGAGGCGGCAAAGACGTTGGGGCTGACCTACTCGCAGACGATGCGGCGGATTATCCTGCCGCAGATGATCCATCGTACGCTGCCGCCGATCAGCAACGAGACGATCAACCTCGTCAAGGATACGTCGCTGATTTACATCCTGGCGATGAACGATCTTTTGCGCGTTGCGCGCACTATCGTGCAGCGGGATTTTGACATGACCGCGTTTTTTATCGCGGGCGCGTTTTATTTGGTCATGACTGCGGTGCTGACGGCAATCTTCAAGCGGATGGAGGCGCATTATGGAAAATACGACGAATAATGCGGCGTATATGCTGCGCGTCCGTGACATACACAAATCCTTCCAGGACAATGAGGTGCTGAAAGGGATTTCCCTCGACGTCTGCCGGGGAGAGGTGCTTTCCATCATCGGGCCGTCCGGTTCGGGGAAGAGCACGCTGCTTCGCTGCCTGAACCGTTTGGAGACCATCGACAAGGGCTCCATTGAGGTGAAGGGCGAATTCTTGGTGGAAAACGACGATTCCGGCTGCGCGGCATACGCGCCCACCGGAAAGGCGCGGGCGCTGCTCGGATGCATGGGCATGGTATTCCAGCAGTTCAATCTCTTCCCGCACATGACGGTTTTGGAAAATCTGATGGAAGCGCCGATGCAGGTCAAGAAGCAGACCCGCGAGGAGATTCAGCCCGCCGCGGAGGAGCTTTTGCGAAAAGTCGGTCTGTATGAAAAGCGCGATGAGTATCCGTCACGGCTTTCCGGCGGGCAGCAGCAGCGCGTGGCCATTGCACGGGCATTGGCGATGCGGCCGGACATCATGCTTTTCGACGAGCCGACGTCGGCGCTCGATCCGGAGCTGACGGTCGAAGTGTTGAAAACGATGCGCGAACTTGCGGCGGAGCATATGACGATGGTGGTCGTCACCCATGAAATGACGTTCGCCCGGGATGTGTCGAATCATGTCATTTTCATGGCGGACGGCGTCATCGTCGAGCAGGGGAGACCTTCGGATTTATTCGGAAATCCGAAGGAGGAGCGCACGCGGATGTTTTTGGGAAATATGGTGAAATGATTTCTCAAAATGTTTCACGTGAAACAATCGAACATAACCTGAAAATTTGCTGAATAAAAATGGGGTTCATCCTTGTATAGCGGCTTGTCGATAGGCAGGTGCGGCTGTGAAAAAATAGTTGCATTTTATTGGCGCATATCGGGAAATGATAATTTAGGAGGCGTGGAGATAAAGCAATATCTCCGCGCCTCACTCTTTTTTGCGATTTGCGTTTTTTCCGGGTTCGTAATAAAATATAATAGTATGCGAAATTTTGAAAATCATTTCGGAAACATGGTTTCCGTTTAGGAGGCAGTTATGGAGGAAAAAATCGCACAACTGAAGCGACTCGCGGCGGAAAAGATTCGGCAGCATGCGGATACGATGGCTTCGCTGAATGAAGTTCGCGTGGAGTTTTTGGGAAAGAAGGGCGAGTTCACGACGCTTCTGCGCGGGCTGAAAGAGCTGGCGCAGGAGGAGCGGCCCCGCATCGGGCAGATTGTCAACGAGGCGCGCGGTCAGATCGAATCGCTGCTGGAGGAGAAAAGGGAAGAGCTTCGCATCCGCGATATGGAGGAAAAGCTCGCGAACGAAAAACTCGACGTGACGCTGCCGGGCCGTCATAAATGGCGCGGCCACCTGCATCCGCTGACGCTGACGCTCGACCGCATCAAGGCGATTTTCATGGATATGGGCTTTACCGTCGAGGAAGGTCCGGAGATTGAGCGCGACTATTTCAATTTCGAGGCGCTGAATTTACCGAAGGATCATCCGGCGCGGGATATGCAGGATTCCTTCTATATTACTGAGGAAATCTTGATGCGCACGCAGACGTCGCCGGTGCAGGCGCGCACGATGCAGGCGCACGAGCCGAATTCACCGATTCGCATGATCGCTCCGGGCCGCGTTTATCGCCGCGACGATTACGACGCGACCCATTCGCCGATGTTCACGCAGGTGGAAGGCCTCGTGATTGACAAAGGCGTGCGTTTTTCCGACTTGAAGGGGACGCTGGAGCTGTTCCTGCATCGTATTTTCAATGAGAACATCGGCGTGCGTTTCCGTCCGAGTTTCTTCCCGTTCACGGAGCCCAGCGCGGAAGTTGATATTTCCTGCGTAATGTGCCACGGCAAAGGCTGCCGCGTCTGCAAGGGGACGGGCTGGCTGGAAATCCTCGGCGCGGGCATGGTGCATCCGCATGTGCTGGAAATGAGCGGCTATAACCCGAAACGGGTTTCTGGCTTCGCGTTCGGCCTCGGCGTCGAGCGCATTGCGATGCTGTCATACGGCATCGACGATTTGCGTCTGTTCTATGATAACGATCTGCGCTTCCTGCGCCAGTTTGAGTAAGGAGAAAAATATATGCAGGTATCGATAAAGTGGCTGAAAGACTATATTGATTTTGACGAGACGCCGGAACAGCTTGCCGACCTCCTGACGATGGCGGGCGTTCCGGTGGAGAATGTCGTCCGTGCCGACGAGGGGCTGGACAAGGTCGTGACGGGAAAGCTTGCAGCGGTTGCGCCGCATCCGGATTCCGACCATCTGCAGGTCTGCACGGTGGACGTGGGCGGCAAAGAGCCGTTGACGATCGTGACGGGCGCGCCGAACGTCAAGGAGGGGCAGGTAGTTCCCGTGGCGCTTGTTGGCGCGCATCTGCCGAACGGACAGAAGATCTCGAAGGGCAAGCTGCGCGGCGTCGTGTCGATGGGCATGCTCTGCTCGGCGGACGAGCTGAAAATGGAGACGGAGAACTTGCCGGAAGAGCAGAAAACCGGCATTTATATCCTGCCCGACGATACGGAGGTCGGCCAGCCGGCGGCGAAAGCGCTCGGGCTGGACGACTGCGTTTTGGAGTTCGAGCTGACCGCGAACCGCGGCGACTGCTTCAGCGTGTTCGGCATCGTGCGGGAAATCGCCGTATTGACCGGTAAAACGCCGCATTGGCCGGAAATCGCCGCGAAAGAGGACGACGAGGCAAAGACGGAGGATATGGTGAAAATCGCCATTGACGCGCCGGATCTTTGCTCGCGTTTTTCCGCGCGGGTTTTGAAAAATGTGAAGATCGGTCCGTCCCCGGAGTGGATGCAGAAACGGCTGGAAGGCGCGGGTATTCGGTCCATCAACAACGTGGTCGATGTGACGAATTTTGTCATGGTGGAATTGGGGCAGCCGATGCACGCCTACGATTACGATGAGGTGAAAGGACATTCGCTGACGGCGCGCCGCGCCGACGCGGGCGAGAACGTCCACACCCTCGACGATTCCTCTCGTCTTGCGAAAGGCGGCGAGCTGGTCATCGCCGACGCGGAGAAGCCGGCGGGGCTTGCGGGCGTCATGGGTGGTCTGGAGACGGAAATCACGGAAAAGACGACGACGGTAGTACTGGAGGCGGCGTCCTTCAACGGGCCGTCCATTCGCCGTACCTCCCGCGCCATCGGCCTTCATTCCGAGGCGTCGGGGCGTTTCGAGCGCGGCGTGGATACGACCGGGACGGTGCGCGCCCTCGACCGGGCGGCGCAGCTTCTTTCGGATATGGGCGCCTGCACGGTGACAAAGGGCGTCGTAGACGTTTATCCGGTGAAAAAGGAGGAGGCTTCGGTTTCCTTCACGGAGGCGGAAATCAACGGGCGGCTCGGTACGGATATTTCCGGCTCGAAGATGAAGGAAATCCTTGAAAACCTCGGTTTCGTTGTTGAAGAGACGCGGACGGGCGCGTATCGCGCCGCCGTCCCGAGCTGGCGCGGCGACGTGTCCTGCATGGAGGACATCTCCGAGGAGGTCGCGCGCATTTACGGTTTCGACCATATTCCTTCCACGACGCCGCAGGGCGCAGTCATGGAGGCGCGGCAGAGCGAAAGGCAGGCGTTTGCGGAAAAGATCCGGCGCGTTTTGGCGACCCTCGGCCTGGACGAGGCCCGGTCCTTTGCCTTTACCCATCCGCAAATGTTCGATAAGCTGAACGTGCCGGAGGACAGTCCGCTCCGCCGCGCGATCCCGATCATGAATCCGCTGACGGACGAGTACCCGCTGGTTCGTACCACGCTCCTGACGAATCTCTTTGAGAACGCGGTGCGCAATCTTTCGCGCAAGAACGAGGATATCCGGCTCTTTGAGATCGCCCCTGTCTTCTTGCCGAAGGCGCTTCCCCTGACGGAGCTGCCCGACGAGAGCTTGAAGCTGGCGGGCATCCTGATTGGACGCCGGGAGCCTGTTGGTTGGAGCCAGGACGGCGCGGCCATCGACTTTTACGACGCGAAGGGCGTCGTCGAGCAGCTTTTCGAGGCGCTTTCGATTTCCCGCTACACCGTCGAGCCGGGCGAGCATTTCGCGCTGCATCCGGGAAAGACGGCGGTGTTCAAGAAGGGCAAGGACGTGCTCGCGGTGGTCGGCGAGGTGCATCCGGCGGTGCAGGAAGCTTTCGGCGTCGCGAAAAAGGCCTATATTTTCGAGATGGACGTGGCGACGCTGCTCGCGAACGCGGCGAAGAATTTCACGTCCCAATCGCTGCCGAAATACCCGGGCGTTTCCCGCGACTTGGCGCTGATTGTCCCGCAGGAGACGAATGCGGCGGACGTGGAGCGCACGATCAAGAAGAACGCCGGACCGTATTTCAAGGACGTCACGCTGTTTGACCTCTATACGGGCAAGCCTATCGACGAGGGCAAGAAGAGCCTCGCCTTCGCGCTTCGCTTCCAGTCCGGCGAGAAGACGCTGACGGACGAGGAGGTCGACGCGGCCGTAGAGAAGATCGTAGAGGCGGCGGGGAAGGAATTCGGAGCGGAGCTTCGGATGTGATATTCTGATACGAGGAGAGGTACTATGGATCAAAAAATTGTCGTTGAGATTTTCGGCGAGTCGTATCCGCTGAAAACGGATCGTGACCCCGAGTACCTCAAGAAACTTGCGTCTTTTGTTGACCGGGAAATGCGGGCCACCGCGCAGCGGGGCAATTTTTCCGGCGTTCGGGTAGGGGCGCTGACCGCTTTGAAGCTCGCCGACGAATACTTTCAGATCAAGAAGGATTTTGAAGAGCTGGCGGAACTGGTGAGAAAAAAATAGCGCGCCTGTGCGGTTATGGACAGGATATTGCTGAACAGGGGATTTCATGTTATAGTGTAGGCGGCTTCTTTTCTTTGACGAGGTGTCTACAGCCATGTGCGGGGGGATCGCATGTTCAATTTTCAGCACAAGAATACGGAGTTTTTCGATCATTTTGTTGAGAGCGCCAGATGCTTTTACCGGGGGGCGCTGATGCTTGACGAGGTCATGCTTGACTATACGCAGGCGGCAGACAAGATGAAATCAATCATTGATCTGGAGCACGAGGCGGACGCCATCAACGACCAGATCATCGACGAGCTGAACCAGACCTTCATCACGCCTATTGACCGTGAGGATATTTTCGCGTTGGCGAACGGCCTCGACGACGGCGTGGATTATTTGCAGACGACGCTGCAGCGGCTCGTCATCTATCGGACGGGGCAAGCGAAGGCGGGCGTCGTTTCCATGACGAAGCTGCTTTTGGAATCCACGGAGGAAATCATCCGGGCCTTTGAGCTGCTCAAAGACATCAAGAAGAACCGTGAGCTCATCCTGGAGTGCACGCACAAGATCGGCAAGCTGGAGAGCGAGGGCGACCGCGTATACCGGCAGGAGATCGCGTTCCTTTTCGACAACGTGAAGGACCCCATTGAGCTCATCAAGTGGAAAGATATTCTGGAATATCTGGAGGACACGCTCGATCATTGCGAGGACGTTTCGGACATGATTCGCGGCGTGGTCATGAAATATGCCTGAGCTTCAGTACATGATTTTTACGGTCATCGGTCTCGCGCTGCTGTTTGATTTCATCAACGGCTTCCATGACACGGCGAACGCAATCGCGACTTCCGTTTCGACACGGGCGATTGCGCCGAGGAACGCGATCCTGATGGCGGCGGTTCTCAATTTCCTTGGCGCGATGTATTCCACGGGCGTGGCGAAAACCATCGGCGGCGATATTGTCAGCTCGGCGATGCACGTGGATGAGCACGTCCTGATTGCCGCGCTGGTCAGCGCGGTCTTTTGGAATCTTTTTACCTGGAAACTGGCGCTGCCGTCCAGCTCGTCCCACGCGATGGTGGGCGGCGTTATCGGCGCGGTGCTTGTTTCCACCGGCGTCGTGGGGCTGAATCTCAACGGTATCGGGAAAATCATTCTTTCGTTGATTCTCTCGCCGCTGATTGCCATTATCACGGGCTATTTTGTGATGCATCTGCTTTATTTCCTGTTCGGAAGTTCGTCGCCGTACATTGTCAACGGCCGCTTCAAGCGGATGCAGATCGTTTCGGCGGCGATGATGGCGTTTTCCCACGGTTCGAACGACGCGCAGAAATCCATGGGCATTATCACGCTGGCGCTCCTTTCCGGCGGCTACATCAGCGAATTCGAGGTGCCGACGATTGTGAAACTGTTGGCGGCGACGGCTATGGCCATCGGTACGGCGATGGGCGGCTGGAGCATCATCAAGACCATCGGCGGCAAGATTTTCAAGTTGGAGCCGATCAGCGGCTTCGCGGCGGATCTCAATTCGTCCATCGTCATTTTTTCGGCGACCATGCTGCATCTTCCGGTCAGCACGACGCACGTCGTTTCCGGTTCCATCATGGGCGTCGGTACGGCGAAACGGCTTCGCGCGGTGCGCTGGGGCGTTGCGCAGCAGATGCTTGTGGCATGGGTGCTGACGATTCCCTGCACGGCATTGATTGGGTCGCTGGTGTATCAGATCGCGCTTTGGATTTTTTGATTTTGAATGAGGTGGTTATGCTTGGAAGGGCGAAGGCTTTTCTGAGCTTTTTTTGTTTAGGGGAGGAATTTCGGATATGAGCGAAAAGGAAGCGGCGAAAAAAACTTTGCGGGCGTTGGCTGCGGGCAAAGGAAAAGACAACGACCCCATCGTTGCCGCTCGTGTCGGCGGAGAGCTTCTTGGACTGGGCGAAATGGTGGACGAGCGGGCAAATCCCATCTGGGTCGCTTTGTCGAGTCCATTGGGAGAGCGCATTTACCGACGCTCCGTATTGTTTCTCGTCATTGTCGCCATGCGTGAGCTTTACGGCGCGGCAGATGCCGAGCTGATTGTACGAGCTTCGCTTAACGACGGCCTCTATTGCGATTTGGAGCTTCCGGGCGGCGTGACGGACGGGATCGTTTCGGCCATCGAGGTGCAAATGCGCACCATCATTGCAGAAGACCGGGAGATTGGCCATCGCGTCGTTCCGAAGGAGGAAGCCGTGCGAATCTTCAAGGCGGAGAGGCAGATCCCGAAGGCGAATCTTTTGAATGCGCTGCCGGAAGAGGAGGTCGTCCTCTGTACCTGCGGCGAGCACTGCGACGATCTTTACGGCGTCATGCTGGACAGAACGGGAAGTCTGGGTTGTTTCGACCTGGTGCGCGTCGGGAACGGGGTCCTGCTCCGGACGCCGCGGGACGGTATGGGACTTGCGCTGAAGGAAACGGTACGGCAGCCGAAATTCACCCAGACGCTGAAGGACTCCAAGCGGTGGGCGAAAGTTCTGCACTGTGAATATTTACCCGATCTCAACCGGAGCATTCAGCTCGGCAGGACTGGCGATCTGATCCGCGTTTCCGAAGCGCTGCATGAGAAAAAGATTGCCGAGATTGCCGACAGGATTGCGGCCGGCATAAAAAAAGCCCGGCTCGTTATGATTGCCGGGCCGTCCTCTTCGGGAAAGACCTCCTTCGCCCAGCGGCTCAAGGTGCAGCTGCGGGTGAACGGCCTTACGCCCATTTCGATTTCCTTGGACGACTACTTTGTGAACCGCGAAGAAACGCCGTTGACGCCGGAAGGCCTTTATGATTACGAATCGTTGCACGCGTTGAATCTGGACCTTTTCAACGAAGACCTTGTCGCGCTGATGCAGGGAAAGGAAATCGTGCTGCCGCGCTACGATTTCGTCACCGGCCTGCGGAACGACGGGGCCGGCCCGCGTCTTTCCATCGCGCCGGAGCAGCCCATTATCGTCGAGGGGATTCATGGACTGAACGAGGAACTGACCCATGCCGTGCCCCGCGACGAGAAATTCAAGATTTACGTCAGCGCGTTGACGCAGCTCAATATCGACATGCACAATCGCATTCCGACCACCGACGCGCGTTTTGTCCGCCGTCTCGTGCGCGATTATCAGTTCCGCGGATCCAGCGCGCTGAAGACGCTTCGACAGTGGCCGGACGTCAGGAGAGGCGAGGATAAGAATATATTCCCCTATCAGGAGGACGCCGACGCCGTGTTCAATTCCGCGCTGATTTACGAGTTGGCCGTGCTGAAAAAATACGCGCTGCCGCTGCTTTTGGCGGTGAAGCCGGAAGACGACGGCTACGCCGAGGCGCGCGGCATTCTGAGAGTCATCTCCGAGTTCGGCAGCATCGACGACGAGAGCGATATCCCGAATAATTCCATCCTGCGCGAGTTTATAGGAAAGTCCTGCTTTTTCATGAGCAACGGCGATTTGAAGGAATGACGCCATGAAAAAAGTGCGAATCACCGTGATGCGGAAGGTGTGCCATCAGGACCTGATGGAAAAATACGAAAATCCCATCGAGGACGCCTTCGGCATGGAAGAAGGATGCGTCTTCATCGCGGACGGCTGGCGGAGACCAGAGGGGCTTTGCGAAAGCGCTTGGGACACCATGTCTCCCTTCGTAATGGCGCTTGCCCATGGTGCTGAAGATTTTTACGGCGGCTGGATGAAAAACAAAAGATCGGCGATGCTTTCCTGCAACGACGGTTTTCGCCCCGTGAGCTTCCTCGTGGAAGCGATGGACGAAGACGCGGAAGAATAAGCGAAAAAAAGCTCCCTGTATGCCGAACCGACGGCGTACAGGGAGCTTCTCTATATCTCGGTATTACATTTTCCCTTTGCTTTTGAAGAATTCCTCCGCGACTTGCGGGAACAGGGCGTAGGAAAGTACGTCTTCCTCTGGGGCGTTGGCATATCCCTTTTTCGCCAGCTCCTCCTGGAACTGGGCGACGGTGTTCTCCTTCGCGTCCTCTTTCGCGCAGTCGTCGATGATCTGGTCTGCGGGGATGTGCAGCGTGTTGATGAGGAAATCCCGGTCGATAGGCTTCGGCGTGCGGCCGAACTTGCCGCGGGCGAGGTCCTTGACTTCCTTCGGGACGCTCTTGTAACGCTGGCCCATCATCACGTTCATCGTGGCCATCGAGCCGACGATCTGGCTGGACGGCGTCACGAGCGGCGGATAGCCGAGGTCGGCGCGGACGCGCGGCATCTCGTCCAAGAGGTCCTGATACTTGTCCTCCATGCCCATCTCTTTCAGCTGGTTCGTCAGGTTCGAAAGCATGCCGCCCGGAATCTGGAAGTCGAGCACGTTCGGGTTCACGTCGAAGTAGCCTTTCAGGTCAAATTCCTTGATCAAATCCTGCTTCACTTTCGTGAAGTGCTTGGAAATCGGAATCAGTTTCTGGCGGTCAAGGCCTGTATCGCGCTCCGTGCCGACGAGAGTTTCCACCATCGTCTCGGTGCAGGGCTGGGACGTGTCGCAGGAGAACGGCGCCAACGCGCAGTCGATGATGTCCACGCCCGCCTCGATCGCTTTCAGATACGCCATGGAGCCGAAGCCGCTGGTGTAGTGCGTGTGCAGCTCGATGGGAACAGAAACGGCGGCCTTCAGTTTTTTCACAAGGTCCTCCGCGACATAAGGCTTCAGCAGACCGGACATATCCTTGATGCAGACGGAATGGCAGCCCATTTCCTGCAATTTTTTCGCCAGCTCCACGAACGTTTCGTTTGTGTGGTACGGGCTGACCGTATAGACAAGGCAGCCCTGGACGTGCGGCTTTTCCGGGCATTTCAAGGCCTCGTCGATGGCGGTGGTCAGATTGCGGATATCGTTCAGCGCGTCGAAAATACGGAACACCGCGACGCCGTGCTTCGACGCCTGGCGTACGAAAGCGCGCACCACGTCGTCGGAGTAATGGTTATAGCCCAAGAGGTTTTGCCCGCGCAGCAGCATTTGGATCGGCGTCTTTTTCAAATGCTGCTTCAGTGTGTCGAGACGCTCCCACGGATCCTCGCCCAAAAATCGCAGGCACGAATCAAACGTCGCGCCGCCCCATGCTTCGAGTGCGTTGAAGCCGATAGCGTCGAGCGCCTCCAGTTGGGGAACCATCTGCTCGATGCGCATACGGGTCGCGCAAAGGGATTGGTGCGCGTCGCGCAGGATTGTTTCCGTGATTCTTACGGGATTGTTTGCCATTGTTTTCGCTCCTTCACCTTTTGAAATTCGCTTGCGGAAGGAAAAGGCGGCGACTATGCGTCGTCCCCGCAGGCATTTTTATTGGGATGCTTCTTTATATAGTATAGGAAAACGCGCCGCCATTGTCAATCGCGCGGCAAGTCTTCCGATGGCTTCGCCAATTCTTCTTTCACGTGTTCCTTGTATGCGGCGAGAAGTTTCCTGGTAATTTCGCCGGGGACGCCGTCGGCAATTGGGTCGCGGTCGAGCATCGTCACCGGGACGATTTCGTCGGCGGTATTCGTGAAGAAAGCTTCCGACGCGCTTTTGACGAAGTCGGGCGTCAGCGTCTTTTCCACGATGGTGAGGCCGAGGGCGGGGGCGAGCTTTTCCTTGATGATCGAACGGGTCACGCCGGAGAGGATCATTTCGTTCGCCGGGTGGGTCCAGAGCACCTCGTCCTTCACGACGAAGAAGTTCGCGTCTTCGCCTTCGGTGACGGTATTTTTCTCTTTGCGGAAGAACAGGGCTTTTTGCGCGTTCTTTTTCCGCGCTTCCTCGGCGGCGAGGACGCTGCCCAAAAGATTCAGCGAGGCGATGTCGCAGCGCAGCCAGCGGATATCCTCGACGAGGGCGGCGCGGATGCCGTTTTCCTGCCAGTCCGTATGGATCGGGACGTCGCGGATGACGACGCTCAGATGCGGAAGGTTGATTTTCGGCGGCAGGTAGGATCGAGGCGATGTGCCGCGCGTGAGCTGGAAATAGATGATTCCTTCCCGGATTTCCGTTTTTTCAATCAGTTCGCCGAAGACGCCGACAAGCTCTTCGTCGGAATCCGTGATGGGGATGGACAGCTCGCGCATCGAGCGGCGGTAGCGTTCCAGGTGTTCCTTCAGCGCGAAGCATTTGCCGTCGTAAACGCGGATTGTCTCAAACACGCCGTCGCCGAACTGAAAGCCGCGGTCCTCCAAGTGGACGGCGTAGGTGTCCAGCGGCAGAAAAGCGCCGTCATAGTAAGCAAGTTGTTTCAATTTGCAAGACCTCCTATTCGATTTTTCTATTATAGAGGAATTTTCCATCGAACGAAAGGGGCGGAAAGGAAAAACTTTCTTTGACAAGCGGGGATTTTTCGGGATATAATATCCTTTAACGAAAACAGAACGGTCAATTCTTTTCGGTTTGCTTTAGATGTTGAACGGTTCGGATTTCATTATGGATTCCCTTTTCAGTCAAAGAAAAATGGAGGTGTTGTTTTTTTGTCGAAGGGACAACAAAAATTGCAGGTCATTCCTCTGGGCGGCTTGGGGGAGATCGGCAAAAATATGACGGTCATCCGCGTGGACGACGAGATCCTGCTGATAGATGCAGGCTTGATGTTCCCCGAGGACGACATGCTTGGCATTGACCTCGTGATTCCCGATATCACGTATCTGATCGAGAATCGCGAAAAGGTCAAGGCCATTGTTCTCACGCACGGGCATGAGGACCATATCGGCGCGCTTCCGTATGTGCTGCAGCAGATTGACGTGCCGGTCTATGGCACGCGTCTGACGCTCGGCATTCTGTCAGGGCGGCTGAAGGAGCACAGCGTGAGCTGCGAGAAGCTCCGTCCCGTCGCGGCGGGAGACGTGATCAATATCGGTTGCTTCAGCGTCGGTTTTATTCGCGTCAATCACAGCATACCCGACGCGGTGGGGCTTTCCATCCGCACGCCGGTGGGCATGATCGTTCATACCGGCGACTACAAGCTGGACTATACGCCGATTGACGGGGAAATGACGGATTTCCGCCGTTTCTCCGACCTCGGGAACCGGGGCGTGCTTTTAATGCTGGCGGACAGTACCAACGCGGAGCGCGAGGGGCATACGCCCAGCGAGCGCACGGTCGGCGCGGCGTTTGACAAAGCGTTTCACAACGCGAAGCAGCGCATTATCGTCGCCACGTTTTCCTCGAATGTCCACCGCATCCAGCAGGTCATCGACACGGCGGTGCGCTACAAGCGAAAGGTCGCCGTGCTGGGCCGCAGCATGGTGAACGTGGTCACGATCTCCCTTGAGATGGGTTATATTACCGCGCCGGAAGGCACGATTATCGACATCGACGAGATCAATTTCTATTCGGCGAATCAGGTTGTCATCATCACGACGGGCAGTCAGGGCGAGCCTATGTCTGCGCTGACGCGCATGGCTGTGGGTGAGCACCGCAAAGTGACAATCGTTCCCGGCGATACGATCATCATTTCGGCGACGCCGATTCCCGGCAACGAGAAGCTGGTGTCGAAGACCATCGACCATCTGTTGAAGTTAGGCGCGAACGTCGTCTATGGGCGGAGCGAGGGCATCCACGTTTCCGGCCACGCGAGCCAGGAAGAGATCAAGCTGATGCATAATCTGGTGCGTCCGAAGTTCTTCATTCCGGTACACGGCGAGTATCGCCATCTGATTAAGCATGCGAAGCTGGCCCGGGATTTAGGCATGCCGAAGGAAAATATCTTCATCGGCGAGAACGGGCAGATCTTTGAGTTCACGCGCGATACGGGGACAGTGGCCGGAAAGGTTACGGCGGGCCGCGTGCTGGTGGACGGTCTTGGCGTCGGCGACGTGGGCAATATCGTGCTGCGCGACCGGCGGCAGCTTTCGCAGGACGGCATCCTGATCATCGTTTTGACGATGAACAAGGAAACGGGCGAAGTCGTTTCCGGGCCTGATATCGTTTCCCGCGGATTCGTCTATGTGCGCGAATCCGAGGAATTGATGGACGAGGCGCGGGAGCGCGTCGAGCAGGCGCTCGACCGCTGCCGTGACGAGCGTGTGCTCGAGTGGGGCTCAATCAAGTCGAATATCCGCGACGCCCTCGGGCGCTACCTGTTTGACAAGACGCGCCGCCGTCCGATGATTCTTCCTATCATCATGGAAATATAAGAATAAGTAAAAAGCTCGCAGGGAAATATTCGAATTCCTTGCGAGCTTTTCTTTATATGTTTTTTATATCACGTCGATCTGGCACATCTTCATCGCTTCCAGCGCGCGCAGATGGCTTTCCGGCGTGACGCCGGCGCAGCAGTTGCTGTCCACGCAGATTTTTGCTTCCGGCAGGAACGCTTTCAGCAACATGGCGTTGGAAATGACGCAGATGTCGGTGCAGAGGCCGATGACGGTGATTTCATCAAAGCCGGCGACGTGCTGCGGCAGTCCCGTTGCGCCGAAGGTCGGCTTTTCCAGCACGACGGCGTCCTTCGCATAGGGAATCAGCGAGGAGGTCAGCGCCCAGCCGTGGGACGGCTTGATGCAGTGCTCGACGGGCAGTTTTTCCCCCTCGGCCGTTTGGAGATAATTTTTCGGGTGCGTGTCCTGCGTGAAGATCAGTTTTTCTCCGTCCTGGACGGCGGCCTTGACACGTTCGGAGACGTTGAGGACGATGGCCTGCGCTTCGGGCGTGCCCAGGGAACCGTCGATGAAGTCGTTCTGCATATCAATGACGACGAGAGCTTTTTTCATGGAATCCAATCTTCCTTTCCTATGGAAACACTGAACCGTATTTCCTGATGTGATTTCTTTATTGTACGCGATTCGGCGCAAATGTCAAATGGAAGAAACATGGAAAGTCTTGACTATCGCGCGGCGTTCCAGTAGAATAGGGGCGGCAAAGGGGCAAGGCTTCTTTGCCGTGTTTCTGTTTGACAGTTATGCCGAAAGGTATGGAGGGAATTTACTTATGTGCGGTATTGTTGGCTATGTCGGCGACGGCGAAGCGGCGAAGTTTCTTTTGGAGGGGCTGACGAAGCTCGAATATCGGGGCTATGACTCGGCGGGCATCGCGGTCTTCGACGGGGATAAGATTCGCGTGGAAAAAAGCGTCGGAAGGCTTTCTGAACTGAAAGATAAGCTTGGGGACGATATTCCTGTCGGCACGATGGGGATTGGTCATACGCGTTGGGCGACCCACGGGCGTCCGTCCGACTTGAATTCGCATCCGCATTCGGACTGCGCGGGAGATTTCGCCGTCGTGCACAACGGCATCATCGAGAATTATTTGGCGCTGAAAGAAGAATTGATTTCCAAGGGCCATAAATTCCTTTCGGAAACGGATACGGAGGTGTTGCCGCATCTGTTGGAGGAAGTTTACGACGGAGATTTCGAGGCCGCCGTTCGCGAGGTCCTGCGCCGCATCGAGGGCTCGTATTCCATCGTCTTTATGTCTCGGCGCGATCCCGGAAAGCTGATTTGCTCGAAGCAGGACAATCCCCTCGTCATCGGATTGGGTAAAGGGGAAAATTTCATCGCGTCGGATATTCCCGCTATTATCAAGCATACGAGGCGGACCTATATTTTAAGCGACGGCGAGATGGCGGTGGTGACGAAGGTCGGCGTCTCCATCATGAATTACGCGGGCGTACCCATCCGCAAAAAAGTCTTTGAAGTGAACTGGAATGCGGAAGCCGCGGAAAAAGGCGGTTTTGAGCATTTCATGCTGAAGGAGATCCACGAGCAGCCGAAAGCCGTCCGCGCGACGCTTGCCTCTCGTATTGCGAAGGACGAAAGCTCGGTGGTTTTGGAGGAGCTTGGCTGGGACAACGCGTTTTTGGACGACGTCCACAAGGTCTTCATCGTCGCTTGCGGCACCGCTTACCATGCGGGTCTTGTAGGCAAGTATTACATCGAAAATATGGCGCGCATTCCCGTGGAGTGCGATATCGCCTCGGAGTTCCGTTATCGTTCGCCGATTGTTGACGAGCATACCCTGACCATCGTCGTCAGCCAGTCCGGCGAGACCATCGACACGCTGGCCGCTTTGAAAGAGGCGAAGCGCCTCGGCTCGAAGACGCTGGCGGTCACGAACGTGGTCGGTTCCTCCATAGCACGGGAGGCCGATCAGGTCGTCTATACCTGGGCGGGGCCGGAAATTGCCGTCGCGTCCACGAAGGCCTACACGACGCAGCTTATCGTGATGCTGCTCCTCGGTCTTTACATGGCGGACATTCGCGGTTCGATGCCTAAGGAGCGCATCTCGGAACTTGTTCGCGGCCTGAAAGATATTCCTACGCAAATCAGCCGTACGCTGGAGGATGTGGACCCGATCAAGACCTTCGCTCGGCAGTACGGTTTCAACGAAAACGTATTTTTCATCGGCCGATCCCTGGACTACGACGTGGCTTTGGAAGGTTCCTTGAAGCTCAAAGAAATCAGCTATATCCACGCGGAGGCCTATGCTGCGGGCGAGCTGAAGCACGGAACGCTGGCGCTGATCGTGGACGGCGTGCCGGTCATCGCCATCGCGACGCAAAAGAGCGTTTACGAAAAAACACTTTCTAATATTAAGGAAGTCAAGGCCCGTGACGCCGTGGTCATCGGCATCGCGTCCGACGCCGACACGGAGCTGGAAAAATACGTGGATCACGTCATCAAGGTGCCGGAGACGGACGAAATGCTGATTCCGCTCCTCGCGGTGGTGCCGCTCCAGCTTTTGGCGTATTACGCCGCCATCACGCGCGGCCATGACGTGGACAAACCGAGAAACTTGGCAAAGTCGGTAACGGTGGAATAAAAAGACGAAAATTCGCAATAAAAAAGTTGAGGTAAGGAATGCGCTTACCTCAACTTTTTTGTTTCTGTTTTTATCCTTTGAAAAGGGTTCCGAAAATACCGCGGGCAAGGCTTGCGCCGAGATTTCCGCCGAGAGTCTTGCCGAAAGAGCCGCCGGCGCTGCCGCCGATGCTCTTGCCGACGGCGCGGCCTACGGTGCCGAGGACGCTGTTGCCGACGGATTTAATGGCCTGATTCTTCGCGCGCTCCGCAGCCGCGGCCTGCTTTTCCGCTTCCTTCGCAAGTCGAGCTTCTTCTTTTGCCTGCTCGCGGGCGATGCGGGCTTCTTCCTTCGCCTGTTCCTTGGCGAGCCGTGCATTCTCTTTCGCTTGTTCTTTCGCGAGGCGGGCGTCCTCTTTCGCCTGTTCCGCTTCCGCAGCGGCGCGCTGACGGGCGGCGGCTTCCTCCTGCCCGTGGCGCATCAAAAATTCATAGGCGGAATCAGAGTCGAAGCTGGACGCGTATTTGCCGTAGAGCATGCTGCCCTTGATGGCCTGATCGCGTTGGTTTTCGGTGATGCCCGCCATGCTGCACTGAGGCGGCAGGATAGAAACTTTTTGCGCCATGCCGGGTACGCCGTCTTCGCCGAGGAAAGAAACGAGCGCCTTGCCGGTGCCGAGGGATTGGATGACCTCCACTGCGTCGAAGGCGGGATTTTCGCGGAAGGAGGCCGCCGCCGCCTTAACCGATTTCTGCTCTGCGGGGGTATAGGCGCGAAGACCGTGCTGGACTTTGTTTCCGAGCTGGGCGAGTACGCCGTCGGGAATGTCGCGCGGGTTTTGGGTGCAGAAATACACGCCGACGCCTTTCGAGCGAATCAGTTTCACGACCTGCTCGATCTTGTCCAAGAGCGCTTTTGACGCGCCGTCAAAGAGGAGATGCGCTTCGTCGAAGAAGAAGACCATCTTCGGTTTCGGCATGTCGCCGACTTCGGGCAGCGTCTCGAAGAGTTCGGACAGCATCCAGAGCAGGAAGGTCGAGTAGAGCTTTCCGTTGCTGATGAGGCTTTCACTGTCAAGGATATTGATCATGCCCTTGCCCATGTCCTGCGTCATCCAGTCATGGATGTTCAGCGCGGGCTCGCCGAAGAATACGTCGCCGCCCGCCAGCTCCAGCGAGACGATGGAACGTTGGATGGCCGAAAGCGAAGCGGCGCTCATCTTGCCGTAATCCGGTTCGAAATCGGCACGATGATCCTGTATGTAATTGACGCAGGCCTTGATGTCTTTCGTATCAATCAAAAGAAGGTTGTTGTCGTCGGCAATCTTGAAGATAATGCTCAAAAGCGCGCTCTGCAGGTCGTTCAGTTCCAAGATGCGCGCCAGGAGTAGCGGCCCGATTTCCGAGACCGTGGTACGGAGCGGAATGCCGTTCTTGCCGAAAATGTCCCAAAGGGTCACGGGGCAGCCCTTATAGCTGAACCCGGCTTCCGCAAGACCGAATTTCGCGATGCGTTTCTGCATATCTTCGGTATCCGTGCCGGGACAGAGCATACCGGCGATGTCGCCTTTGACGTCGGCCATGAACACGGGAACGCCCATATCGCTGAACGTCTCCGCCATCACTTTCAGGGTGACGGTCTTGCCTGTGCCGGTAGCTCCGGCGACGAGGCCGTGGCGGTTTGCCATTTTCGGCAAAATAAAAATGTTCTCGCCGTTGTCGTTTTGCGCGATCCAAACTTTTCCGTCCTTTAACATATAGAGCCTCCTTCAACTTACGACGTCGTCCCGGCCGGGTCTCTTCCCGTCAAGCCGTGCCAAAGCGCTCTCGACGTAGTGCAGTACTGCGGCTTCAAGCACCGTGACATGCCACTGGCATGTCACGCCTTGTCTGACGAAAAAATTCCCCGCAGGGTTCGAACATGCGTATTTATCGTTTATTATTATATCAAATGGAAAGAAAATAAGAAACTGCCCGATTATAACTTTCTTTTTCGGGGAAAAGCGTATTTGTTTTTGGTTTGTGAAAAATTTTTCTTTAAACATTTTCTTCAAGCTCAAGGTGTGGTACAATACTATAGCTTGAAAATGGCAAAGTATGGGAACATTGTTTCTATAATAGGCATATTGTGGTGTTGAGGAAGGAGCTTATAAAAGAAATGTGGAGCATATTTGGCGGTTTTTCGCGTGACATGGGAATCGATCTTGGAACGGCGAATACGTTGGTGCATGTGAAGGGACGGGGCATCGTCCTTCGTGAGCCGTCCGTGGTGGCGATAAAGAGCGATACCGGCGAGGTGCTGGCGGTCGGCGAGGAAGCAAAGCGCATGATCGGCCGTACGCCGGGAAATATTGTGGCGATTCGCCCGATGAAGGACGGCGTGATCGCCGATTTTGACGTGACGCAGGCGATGCTCAAGTATTTCATTCGCAAGGCGATGAATACGAAATCGTTTGTCCGGCCCCGTGTAGTTGTCGGCGTGCCGTCGGGCGTCACGGAAGTGGAGAAGCGCGCGGTCATCGACGCGGCGCAGCAGGCCGGCGCACGGGAGGCGTACCTGATTGAGGAGCCGATGGCTGCGGCAATCGGGGCAGGGCTTCCGGTGGAAGAGGCGACGGGCAGTATGGTCGTCGATATCGGCGGCGGCACGACGGAGATTGCCGTCATTTCTTTGGGCGGTATCGTGACGAGCCGTTCCATCCGCATCGGCGGCGACGAATTGGATTCGGCTATCGTCCAGTATGTCAAGCGCATGTATAATCTGTTGATTGGCGAGAGAACCGCGGAAGAGGTCAAGATGGCGATCGGAACGGCCATCGTGGATCCGGCGACGGAGAAGGCGATGGATATTCGCGGGCGCGATTTGGTCAGCGGTCTTCCGCAGACGGTGCATCTCAAAGCGCGCGAAGTCCGCGAGGCGCTGAATGAGCCGATTTACAAAATCATTGACGCGGTCAAGGGCACTTTGGAAAAAACGCCGCCGGAATTGGCTTCCGACGTGATGGATCATGGAATCATGATGACCGGCGGCGGCGCTTTGCTGACGAATTTGGACAAGCTGCTTTCCAAGGAAACGGGGATGCCGGTTTTGGTGGCGGAGGACGCTCTTTCCTGCGTGGGAGAAGGCACAGGACGTTCGCTGGAGAACATCGAGCTTTTGCAGCGCGTGGTTATGACGACGAAGAAGCTGAAATAAATGAGCAAGGTAAAGCGGGAAGGCGAGACGGGCCGCACTGCGTGGCTATTGATATTTATTACCGTCAGCGTTTTCTGCATCGTTTTTTTTGCGGCGAGGGGCCGGTTCGTGACGCCCTTTTCAAGCCCCGCGGTCATTACGCTTTTGGCTCCATTTCAACGGGCTGCGGCTTGGGCGGGAGCGCAGGTACAGGGCGTGGTGGCAAATGTCCAGGATATACTGACCGTCCATCAGCAAAATCAGTTGCTCCGCAGCGAGGTGGAGCAGCTCCGCGTGCAGAACGTGCAGGCAAACGAATACGCGGCAGAGAATATCCGTCTTCGCGAGCTCTTGGGATATACGCAGTCCGCGAGGCAGTTCGATTTGGTCATGGCGCGTGTCATCGGCCGTGAGCCGACGACGTGGACGCGCATGATTGTCATTGACCGAGGCACGCAGCACGGCGTCCAGAAAAATATGGCGGTGATTACGGCTCGCGGTCTTGTGGGAACCGTGACGGACGCCGGACCGATTTCGTCCAAGGTGCAGTTGATCTTGGACCCGCGGTCAGCGGCTGGCGCGCTGGTGCAGCGGTCCCGTGTGGCCGGCGTCGTCAAGGGTACGCCGGACGACGCGATGCATCCGCGTATGGTCAATGTACCCAAGAGCCAGGATATGGCAGTGGGCGATATCGTTGTCACGTCGGGATTCGGCGGAATTTATCCAAAGGGAATTATGGTCGGCACCGTGTCCGCCGTCAAGAATGACAGCGGCGGACTTCTTCATTATGCGGTGATTGAGCCTGCGACCGATTTTCAACGGTTGGAGGACGTGGCGGTCATCGTGGCGTCCCGAGAGGCGCCGCCCGAGCCGTTGAAGCCGCCGCAGCAGACGCCGGGCACGGAAACGGATCCGTGGGCGGCGGTGGCCGCGATGGAAGCGGCAAAAAAGGCGGCGCAGCAACCGGCTCCGCCCACAGCGCCGCCTCCTGCGGCACAACAGCCCGCACAGGGCTTGCCGCAGTCCAATGAAGTACAGCCGGCACAGCCGCCGGCTGCCGAGTCGGGGAATGCGCCCGCACAGCCGGCTCCCGCTCCGGCAAAACCGCAGGCGGAGCAGCGGCAGCCCGTGGCCCCCTCAACGCCGGCGGCGGGTGGGAAACGATGAAAAAATATGGCGCTTGGGCGCTGTTCACAGTTGTCCTGTACGTGATGCAATCGTCGATCCTTCCGCTGATTTCGTGGCATGAAATCAGCGCGGATTTACTGCTCGTCGCCGTCGTTTCCGTTTCCATTCTGCGGGGAAGCCAGGAAGGCGTTACGTTCGGCTTTTTTGCCGGATTGTTGCAGGATTTGGCCACGGGGACTTTTTTCGGCGTGGACATTTTCAGCAAAATGGTGATTGGGTATGCATGCGGGGCGTTTTCCCGGCATTTTGTGAAAGAGCAGTTTTTTCTGCCGTTGTTTGCCGTCGTTGCGGCGAGCGTGGCGAATTATTTCATTCTCTTGCTGTTTATGATTCTTCTGGGATATCGATTTGACTGGATGGAGCAGTTTTCCGGCCTGCTCCTTCCTATGACGGCTTATAATGCCGCTTTTGCATTTCCCGTGCATTTCTGGGCGAGGAAAATGTCTGAGCGGTTCCTTTCCAAGCAGTGACGCCGGAAAGCTTCCGAGGCAGGGTAGCGGCGGATTATGATGAGTGACTATGAAAATCGTTTAAAGATTTTGAGCGGCCTGATTGTTTGCGCCGTTATGCTTTTGATTGCCCGGGCGGGTTATCTTCAAGTCTATCAGGGCGACGAATATGTCCGGCGGGCCGACGGCAACCGGACGCGCCTTATCCCGACGATGGCTCCGCGCGGGACGTTTTTTGACAGGAACGGCCTGAGCATCGTGGAGAACCGTCCCGGATTTACGGTATCGCTGCTGCCGTTGACGGCTCCCATCAAGCCGGAAGTCGTGGATCGGGTTTCCAAGCTCTTGAATGTGCCGAAGGAAGAGATCGAGGCAAAAATAAAGGCCCATACGGGATACGAACCGATCCGCATCAAAACCGATGTGGGACCCGAAGCGCTGACGGTGATTGAAGAGCAGAGCGCGCTGTATCCCGGTGTAATTATTGAGGTGCAGGCGGTTCGGGATTATCTGTACAAAGAGCAGGGCGCGCATATTTTGGGCTATGTCAGCGAGATCAGCGATATGGAGCTGGAAGAGCGCAAGAACGAAGGATACAAGACCGGCGACATCATCGGGCAGTTTGGGCTGGAGCGCGTCTATGACAAAGAGCTTCGCGGAAAGAATGGCGGCGAGTTAGTGGAGGTGGACGTCACCGGCAAGCCCGTGCAGATTTTGGGGCAGAAAGAGCCGATGTCGGGTTACGATTTTCATTTGACGATTGACTGGCGGCTGCAGGCCGCGACAGAAAAAGCCGTGGACGACCAACTGAACCTGATCGGGGCGAAGGCGGCCGCCGCAGTGGTGATGAATCCGCAGACCGGCGAGGTTTTGGCTTTGGTGAGCCGCCCCGCGTTTGACCCGAATCTTTTCGTGCACGGCATCTCGGAAAAGAATTGGAAGCTCATCAACGAAAATCCGTATGACCCTTTGGGCAATAAAGCGATCATGGGCGAATACCCGCCCGGGTCCACGTTCAAAATCGTCACCGGTACGGCGGCACTTTCCGAAGAAGTAGTGACGCCGACGGAACAGATTCTGGATACGGGCGTTTATTGGCTCGGAGAAAAAGGGAATGCGGGCGGCGAGGTCTTAGGCTGGCTGGATTTTACCAGCGCGTTGGCGCATTCGGACAATTACTATTTTTATGAGATGGGATACCGTCTCGGCGTGGACAGACTGGAAAAGTATGCTCGAATGTTCGGGCTCGGGGAAAAGACGGGCATCAATCTGCCTTATGAGGGCGAGGGACTAGCCCCCAGCCGCACGTATAAGGAGAAGTATCTCGAAGAAGAGTGGTACGATTCCGAAACATTGGACGCCGCGATTGGGCAGGGGTTCAATCTGGTGACGCCTTTGCAGGCGGCGATGGTCATGGGAGAAATCGCCGCCAACGGACAGCGGTATAAGCCGTATTTGGTGAGCAAGATTGTCGATTCCGAAGGGAAGATTATCAAGGAATACAAGCCGACGCTGCTTTCCACGCTGGATGTTCCGGATTCTGTCATCCAATTGGTGCAGCAGGGGCTTCGTGACGTTACGAAGGAAGGAACGGCGGCGGGGGTGTTCGGCGCGTATTTTCCGGTGGATATCGCCGGAAAGACGGGGACGGCGGAAAATCCCCAGGGCGCGGATCACGGCTGGTTCGTGGCTTACGGACCTTTCAATAATCCCAATATCGTCGTTTCGGTTATTGTGGAGAACGGCGGCTTCGGGTCGCAGTCGGCGGTGCCTATCGGGAAAAAAATTCTTGAGGCCGCTTTCAGCATTGCGGGGTTGATGCCGGGCGGCAGATAATAAGCGATAAAACGTTCAGCAGGATTTTTTGCCATGTGCATCAAATTATATTATAATATATATGTTTTTTGCTTTATGGGTGAAGTGGGGTAGCCATGAGTGGGGAAATCGTAAAACTGAAAGGAAGCAAACAAGGGCTTCAGCTCGTGTTTGCGCCCGACGCCGAGTTTGACGCAATCAAAGCCGATATTCAGAACAAGCTGGAAGAAGGTTCCCGTTTCTTTCGCAGGGGAACGGTAATCCAAATTGCTCCGGGGACTTTGTCTGCGAAAAATGAAGCCGCTTTGCGAAAACTCTTTCATCAGCACGGCGTTTTGTTTCGGGTAGAAGATTTGTCGGAAGGAACGCCGAAGTCCGCGCCAAAAAAAGCGGCGCCGCCTCCTCCTTCGAAGGAGGAGCCAAAGGCGGAAACGCCGGTCGTTGCTCCGACCGTTGCGCCGGCTGCTGCCGTGCCGCCGGAAGAAAAAAGGATGCTTGTCATCAACAGGACGGTACGGGGCGGACAAGAGATACAGTCGCAGGGCTCCATAATGATTTGCGGAAACGTGAACCCCGGCGCGCAGATTATTGCGGGCGGCAGTATTGATATTCGGGGGACATGTAAAGGCATGGTGCATGCGGGCGCATACGGGGACGCCACGGCGTTCATCGTGGCGGATCGTCTGATGCCGACGCAGATTCGGATAGCGGATCGGATTGCGCAGCCTCCGGAGCAGATGGAGACGCCGACGGTGGCTGAAAGAGCATCAATCATTGACGGTAAAATTGTGATTGAACCGATAGAAAGGTAGGAAATTGAGGTATGAGCGAAGTCATTGTAATCACGTCGGGCAAGGGCGGCGTCGGAAAAACGACGACTACGGCGAACTTGGGAGTCGGATTGGCGATTCGGGGCAAGAAGGTTGTCCTGATTGATACGGATACCGGGCTGCGGAATCTTGATCTGCTTCTGGGACTGGAGCGCCGTATTGTCTATACTTTGGTGGATGTAGTGCAGAAACGCGTCAATTACGGGCAGGCTTTGGTTCGTCATAAAAAATATACGAATCTGTTCCTGCTTCCGACTTCGCAGGTTGCGGACAAGACGGCGATTGAGCCGGAACAGATGCTGGAGCTTGTCGAGGCGATGAAGAGCGAGTTTGACTATATTTTGATCGACTGCCCGGCGGGAATCGAGCAGGGGTATGAGACGGCAGTCATCGGCGCGGATTGGGCCATTGTGGTCACGAATCCGGAGATTTCTGCCGTGCGTGACGCTGACAAGATTATCGGGCGGCTGCAGGCGGCGAATAAGGAGATCAAGCTGATCGTGAACCGTATTCGGCCTCAGATGGTCAAGGACGGCACGATGCTCGACATGACCGCCATCGACGATATCCTTTCCTTGGAGTGCATCGGACAGGTGCCGGACGACGACAAAGTCGTGGATTCCGCAAACCGGGGCGTGCCCGTTGTTGAATCGAAGGATTCTGCGGCAGGGGATGCATACCGCGATATTGTCGGGCGCGTCTGTGGGGAGGATATTCCCTTCAAGGAACTGGCGCCGGAATCTTTTTGGCAGCGTCTGAAGCACGTGTTTAAGCGTTAAGGAGGGGATATTTATGTTTGATTCGCTTTTGAAGCTTTTCGGAGGCAAATCCGAAAGCTCCTCCGAAAAAGCGCATAAACGATTGAAATTTGTATTGATTCACGATCGGGCGAATGTTTCCCCCGAGGTTATGGAACATATCAAGAACGACATTATCAAGGTCATTTCCAATTATATGGAGATAGATAAGCAGGCGATGGAAATCTCTTTGGAGAACGACGCGGATGCTGTCGCACTGGTGGCCAATATTCCTGTAAACCGTATGCGGCCGGTTTCCGGGAGGAAGCATTAAAGAAACGCTGGATACGCCGATTTATGGCTTTGCCGAAAAGGCTTTGTTCAGTGATTCCTTAACTGCAGGATGAAAATGCCGGCGCTGGTTGCGTCGGCGTTTTTTGGCGCTATTTGCCCTACGTCTTTTGAGAGGAAAGTATACATGAATAAGCGATGGCTTCGGCGTATGGATTTTACGCTGATTTTTGCCACGGCGGCAATTATATTGATGAGCCTCGTCATCATAGGCAGCGCGACGCATATCAACACGGCGGCGGGCGGGAGCTTTGTGCAGAGGCAGGGCTTGTTCGCTTTGGTGAATATTGCGCTGGCTGTCTTTTTTATGAATTTCGATTATAAGATGCTCCAGCGGTACGGGATGACGCTCTATTGGATTAACTTGGCCCTGCTTGTAGCCGTCATGCTGTTCGGACACAGCGCGCTCGGCGCACAGAGATGGATACAGATCGGTCCCATCAGTCTCCAGCCGTCGGAGTTTTCAAAAATAATAATGATTATTTCGTTGGCGGCGCTTTTGGAGGATAAGGTAGGCAAATTGAACACCCTGCACGACTTATTGCCGATTGCCGCGTTTGTCGGGGTTCCCTTCCTGCTGGTATTGAAGCAGCCGGACCTCGGCACGTCTCTGGTGTTCATCGCGATTTTTCTTGGCATGATATTTGCCGCAGGAGTCAATCTGAAATTACTGGGCGCGATTTTCGGGGCGGGGCTTTTGGCGAGCCCGATTCTTTGGCATTTTTTGAAGGATTATCAAAAAATGCGTATTCTCGTGTTTCTCGACCCGAATGTAGACCCGCTCGGGTCGGGGTATCATATTATCCAATCAGAAATCGCCATCGGCTCGGGACAACTTTTTGGCAAAGGGCTGTTTGAAGGTACGCAGAGTCAGCTCGATTTTTTGCCGGAGAATCACACCGATTTCATTTTTGCCGTGGTTGGCGAAGAATTGGGATTTGTCGGTGCGGCGTTTCTGTTGATTATGTATTTAATCCTGCTGTGGCGCGGCATAAAGATTGCGCGGGACGCCAGCGACACGTTTGGGATGCTCTTGGCGGTGGGCATCACGTCGATGCTGGTATTCCATGTGTTGGTCAATATCGGTATGACGATGGGAATCATGCCGGTCACGGGCATTCCGCTGCCGCTGATGAGTTACGGCATCAGTTCGCTGACGACGAATATCATGTCGATCGCCATACTATTGAACGTGTACATGAAGAAACAGCGGCTTGTTTTTTGAGACGGATTGCTATCTGAATATGAACTATGCAGAAAACGAATGACACAACGAGGACGGGAGAAATAATGGTTCCTTTGACGCCCGATCTTTTGCAGGCGGTGACGAAACCTGCCCGATATACGGGAAACGAATGGAATATGAGCAGAAAGCGCCATGAGGATGTGGCGTGTACGTTTGCGCTCTCCATGCCTGACGTCTATGAAGTCGGCATGTCGAATTTGGGCTTGAAAATACTCTACGAGATACTGAATCGCAGGGAAGATACGGCAGCAGAGCGTGTCTATGCGCCGTGGATCGATATGGAAGCGGAAATGCGGAAACGGAGGCTGCCGTTGTTTTCGCTGGAAACCCGTACGCCGATTCGCGAGTTCGATTTTTTAGGGTTTTCGCTGCAATACGAGATGATTTATACGAATGTCCTGAATATGCTCGATTTGGCGGAAATTCCCGCGTATGCCGTGGAACGGGACGAGGATGCGCCGTTTGTAGTCGGCGGCGGTCCGTGCGTGTATAATGTGGAGCCGGTCGCCGATTTCTTCGATCTTTTTGTAATCGGCGAAGGGGAAGAGGTTTTAGGCGAGCTCGTCGCGGCGTTCGTACGTTGGAAAAATGAAGGACGGCCCAAGGGCAGGGCGGGATTTTTGCGTCGTGCCGCCGGGATTTCGGGCGTTTACGTGCCTTCTCTTTATACGCCGCGTTACATTGACGGGGATTTTGCAGGGATGGAGCCGCTTGGCGAGGATGTGCCCACTGTCGTTTACAAACGTGTGGTGCGTGACATGGACGAAGCGGAGACAATGGAAAATCCGGTAGTGCCGTATATCGGCATCGTTCACGACCGCATTATGCTGGAACTGTTCAGGGGTTGTTCACGGGGCTGCCGCTTTTGTCAAGCAGGCATGGCATACCGGCCTGTGCGGGAGCGGAGCACGAAAAGATTGCGCGCGTTGGCTCGGAAAATGGCCGACGCCACCGGATACGACGAAATGTCGCTGACTTCATTGAGCTCGGCGGACTATTCGTGCTTGGATGGGCTGGTGGACAATCTGATGGAGGATTTTGCGGAGGATAAGGTAAGCTTTTCCTTGCCGTCTCTTCGTATCGACAGTTTCTCCATCGGCTTGGCCGACAGAATGCAGCAGGTTCGTAAAAGCGGCCTGACTTTTGCGCCGGAGGCCGGCACGCAGCGGATGCGCGACGTCATCAATAAAGGCGTCACGGAAGAGGATTTGATGAATGCAGTTTCGGCGGCGTTTCGCAAAGGCTGGAAATCCGTAAAGCTTTATTTTATGCTCGGTCTGCCTACGGAAACGGACGAGGATATTATAGGCGTCGCACGGCTGGCGAAGAAGGTTGTGGACCGGTATCAGGAAATTACGGGAAAACGCGGCGCGAAGGTGACGATCAGCGTCTCCTGTTTTGTGCCGAAAGCGTTTACGCCGTTTCAGTGGTCGGCGCAGAATACGCTGGAGGAATTCGAGAGGAAGCAGCGTTTGCTGAAGGAAAATATCCATGACCGGTCTATCCAGTTCAATTATCACGACGCCAGGGTGAGCCGGCTGGAAGGCGTGCTGGCTCGCGGTGACCGCCGTCTTTCGACGGTCATTTACGAAGCGTGGAAACGAGGCGCACGTTTTGACGGCTGGACCGATCAATTTCATGAGGAATATTGGCTGGGCGCTTTCGAGGCTCTGGGTGTGGATCGGGCATATTATAATGAACGGGAAAGGCGTCGGGACGAAGCGTTTCCTTGGGAGCACACCTCGCCGGGCGTTTCCCGCGCTTTCCTCCGTACGGAGTGGGACCGCGCCGTGAAGGGAGAATTGACGCCGGATTGTCGTCGGGGACGCTGCACGGGTTGCGCTGTCTGTCCGACGATAGGCGCCCGCGTTATCGACGGGGGGGCGAGGACATGAGCGGCGGCACGCCAAAAACTGTGGGCGGTTATTGCCGCGCGCGAATCACAAAGGATGAAGCGCTTCGGTATATTTCCCATTTGGATTATGCTTCTTTGATGCAGCGCGCAATCCGGCGTGCGAAACTTCCTGCGGCCTACTCGGAAGGATTCAATCCGCACATGAAACTCAGCTTTGCGTCGGCTCTCTCCGTGGGCGTGACCAGCGAAGCCGAATATATGGATTTGGAATTGGCGGAGGTTCTGCCGGAACGGGAAATCGCCGACAGATTGCGCCCTGTTTTGCCTGACGGCGTGCGTTTGATCGGGCTGAAAGTGCTCGACGGCAAGCCGAAGGCGTTGATGGCGCTGGTTGACGAAGCAAAGTATGAAGTCACGGTTCCGCTGTGCGGTTTGTTCGATGGCGTACAGGCGGCGTTGGCGTCTTTCAACGCTGCGAAAGAATGTGTGTATATTCGAAAAACGCCGAAGAAAACGCGGGAGATTGAGATTCGTCAGTATATGCACGGCGACGTCTGTGCGAAAGAGGAACAAGGCGGGTTGCTCCGGATGACGATGGCAATTCGTATTACGCCTGGCGGGAGCGTCAAGCCGCAGGAAGTACTGGCGCTTCTTTGCGAGCGATATGCGCTTCCCGTGCAGCCGGACTGTGCTTCTGTGCATCGTCTTGCGCTGTTCGGCGGCGGAAAGGCGCTTCTTTCGGAATGTGCGGGAGAGGTGAGGACGTGAAAACGATTCTGCTCAATGTAACGCCGGAAGAGACGCGCATGGTAATGACCGAGGACGGCAGACTGACGGAAATGGAAGTCGAGCGTCCCGCACATTCGCATCTTGTCGGGAACATCTACAAAGGCCGGGTGCAGAATGTACTGCCCGGGATGCAGGCGGCTTTTGTCGATATCGGGCAAAAGAAAAACGCCTTTCTCTATCTTGGAGACGGCGTTTCTTCCGACGGAAGGCGATCCGGCGGCGCGGAAAAATTTTCTGTTGGCCAGTCGGTGATGGTACAGGTGGTCAAAGACGCCGTCGGAACAAAAGGGCCGCGAGTGACTACGCGTATTTCGCTGCCGGGCCGCAATATCGTTCTGATGCCGACGGCGGATTACATCGGAATGTCGCGGCGTATCGCGGAAGAGGAAGAACGGGAACGTCTGCATGGAGTGGCGCAGGAAATCTGCCCCGCGGGTATGGGATTGATTATAAGGACGTTGGCTGCAGGGCAGGACAGAGACTCCCTTGAGGCTGACGTGAGTTATCTTCTGCGGCTTTGGGAGTCGTTATGCGCGCGGGAGAGGGTCCTTGCGGCTCCGGCGCTGCTTTATCGGGCTGCGGATATGGCGATTCGCGTAGCGCGGGATTTGATGACGGAAGAAGTCGAGCGGTTGATCGTGGACGACGCCGATACATACCGGCGTGTCGGAGAATTGGTGAGTTACATCTCTCCCGCGCTGGAGAAACGCGTTGTGCTTTATGAGGGGAATACGCCGCTGTTTCGTGAATACGGAGCGGCGGAAGAAGTGGACGCCTTGACCGACAGGGAGGTGGATCTTCCGTCCGGGAGCTTCCTCGTTATTGACCGTACGGAAGCGTTGACGGTTATTGATGTCAATACGGGGAAATTTGTCGGAGACGCCAATTTGTCCGATACGGTATATCGGGCGAATATGGAGGCTGCGGAAGAGATATTGCGCCAGCTGCGCCTTCGGGATATAGGCGGCATCATCATCGTAGACTTCATTGATATGGAAACGGAGGAGCAAAAGGAAGGGCTTCTTGCTTTTTTACGGGAACGCGCAAAAACAGACCGGACCAAGACGAACATTGTCGGCATCACGCCTCTCGGGCTGGTGGAGATTACACGCAAGAAATCCCGGCGGAATTTTGAGAGTCTGCTTTACAGTGATTGCCCATACTGTCATGGCAGCGGGCGTGTGGAATCGCCGGAAACGGTAGCGATTCGTATTTGCCGTGATATTCGTCGTATCGAAGAGCGTTCCCATGCGGCCTTCGGATATGAAGTCGAGGTGCATGAAACGGTGGCGTACGCACTGATGGATTCCTCGCTGGTGGAACGGCTGTCGGCGGAACTCGGCGTAAAGGTAGGATTTGTCATAAAGCCCGGCATGCATCCCGAGAGTTACGCTATCCTGCAGCGGGGAAACGGGCACTGATTTTGCAAGGATGGGAAAGGATTTTGGCGGCTGTCTGAAATCATGGCTTGCATTATCCGTTGGCTTATGATATAGTAACGAAATGTACGGGCGGTCCTCTGGACAGAATGCATTCTGCCACGAACGTCACGAAATAGGAGGAACAGAAATGAATATCATTGAAGCGTTGGAAAAGGAACAGCTCCGCTCGGACATTCCGGAATTTCGTCCCGGCGACACGGTTCGTGTCCATGCGAAGATTGTCGAAGGTACGCGCGAGCGTATTCAGGTGTTTGAGGGCGTCGTTATCGGACGACAAGGCTCGGGCGTTCGGGAAATGTTCAGGGTTCGCCGTATCTCTTACGGTATCGGCGTAGAGCGCACGTTCCTGGTTCATTCTCCGCGAATCGATAAGATTGAGGTCGTGCGGCGGGGCGTTGTCCGTCGTGCCAAGCTCTATTATCTGCGCGGGCTCACGGGCAAGGCGGCTCGTATCAAGGAAAGACGCTGACGGAATGGGGACTGGCAAAGACCGGTCCCCTTTTTGTTGTATCGGAGGGACGATATGAGTTCTTTGGGAGAAGAAGCGAAAGATTGGATTGTTTCCATTGCGACGGCTGTTGTTCTGGCGCTGATCATCCGCACGTTTATTGTGGAGCTGTATTTGGTGGACGGCCCGTCCATGCGGCCGACATTGCAAAGCGCGGAGCGGCTTGTGGTAAACAAGTTTATCTATCGGTTTCGCGAGCCGGAGCGCGGAGAGATTCTTGTGTTTCAGTATCCGCGCGATCCGAGGCGCGATTTTATCAAGCGCGTCATCGCGGTACCGGGAGATACCATTGAAATCAGGGATGGACAAGTTTATGTGAACAGCCAGCTGATGAACGAGCCGTATATCCTGAGCAGGACAAGGGGCGACTATCCGTTGTCCGAAGTGCCGGCAGGACATATTTTCGTGATGGGCGACAATCGGAATAATTCAGAGGACAGTCGGTTTGCGGACGTTGGATTTGTTCCGTATGACCTGATTAAAGGAAAGGCGATTTTAGTTTTTTGGCCGTTCAGCCAATTCAAGACCTTGCCGTAAAGAGCGGCTTGTGGTAGGATAAGAAAAAGACATATCGGATAATCTTTGGGGCAGGGTGACGGAGTTCTGATAATTTATTCTTATCGGAATTGCGGATTCCCGACCGGCGGTATTGATGAAGCCCGCGAGCTTTGCGGAGTGCAAAGCATGATCCGGTGAGATTCCGGAGCCGACAGTATAGTCTGGATGAGAAAAGATGATAATTGTTGTTTGTGTTTTTGCGCCCCGAAGGAATTTGCCTTCGGGGTTTTGTATTTGCGAGGTGAAGTTTTTGGACGAGGAACGATATATGTGCGAAGCGCTTAGGCTGGCTGCGCTCGGGCGCGGACGAACGTCGCCGAATCCGATGGTCGGCGCGGTCCTCGTCAAGGACGGGCGTATTGTCGGCGCGGGCTGGCACCGAAAGGCAGGGACGGAACACGCAGAGATTCATGCGCTCCGTATGGCGGGCGATTTGGCGCGAGGAGCGACGCTTTATGTAACACTGGAGCCGTGTTCTCATACGGGACGAACCGGCCCTTGCGCTCGGGCCGTAATCGAAGCCGGTGTGCGGCGCGTGGTTGCGGCTATGGAAGATCCGAATCCTCTTGTGCATGGGAAAGGGCTTCAGATGCTTCGGGAAGGAGGCGTTGAGGTTTCTTGCGGCCTCATGGAAGAAGAAGCTCGGCGGCTGAATGAAGCTTTCGTCGTGTGGGTGACGGAAAAACGCCCGTTTGTTACGTTGAAAATGGCTATGACACTGGACGGGAAGACGGCAACGGCAGGCGGCGAATCGAAATGGATTACGGGGGAGGCTTCACGGCTCCGCGGTCATATCCTGCGCGATGAGAGCGACGCGATTCTGGTGGGAATCGGAACGGTACTTGCAGATCATCCTTCTTTGACGACGAGGCTTCCTGACGGAAACGGGAAAAATCCGCTGCGGGTGATTCTCGACAGCAAAGCGCGGATGCCGCTCGACGAGCCGATGCTTAGGGACGGAGCGGCTCCCGTATTGATTGCGACGACGGAGAGCTCGCCGGAGGAAAATCTTCGGCGGCTTCGCGAGGCAGGGGCGGAGATATTGACGGCGGGAAAAGGGCCGTCTGTCGATTTGCCGATTCTTTTGAGGAAATTGGGCGAGAGATGTATATGCTCTGTGCTTGTCGAAGGCGGTTCTACGGTGCACTTTTCATTTTTGTCGGCAGGGCTTGCCGACAAGATGTGCGCATTCATTGCGCCGAAGCTGTTCGGCGGGAAAGAAGCGACGCCCGCCGTTGGAGGGGCAGGTTTTTTACATCTTGCCGATGCGGCGCGGTTGACGGATATTAAGACAGAGATACTGGGCGACGATTTTTGTGTCAGCGGCTATTTGTTAAGGGAGTGAGCGCGTGTTTACGGGAATTGTAGAGGAAGTCGGGCGCGTTCGCTCGGTCGGGAACGGATGCATAGAAATTGCCGCTGCGAAGGTGACGGAAGGTACGGCTGTCGGCGACAGCATCGCAGTGAACGGCGTTTGCCTGACAGTCGTTGCGTTTACACGGGACGGCTTTACGGCGGACATGATGCCGGTGACGCTTGAAAGGACTGCGCTTGGAAAGCTTCGGGCGGGAGACGGCGTCAATTTGGAAAGGGCACTGACGCTTTCTTCTCGGCTCGGCGGTCATATCGTCAGCGGTCACATCGACGGCGTGGGGCGCGTGAAAAGTGTCGAAGCAAAAGATAATGCGCGGATTCTTCGCGTTGAAGCTGCGTCGACGATTTTGCGGTACATTGTGCCGCGGGGTTCGGTGGCGCTGGACGGCGTAAGCCTAACTGTGGCTGAGGTCGGCGGCCAAGCTTTTTCCGTGTCGCTGATACCGCATACCCGGGAGGCTACTGCGCTGGACGGGAAACAGGTAGGAGATTCCGTTAATATAGAGAACGACGTTATCGGGAAATATGTAGAAAAATTGCTCCGAACTCCGGAGGAATCGGAGGCTGTTCCCCCGGGGGGATTGACGATGGAGCTCTTGGAAAAATGCGGATTTTGACGGAGGGTTGCAAGATGGATTTTGCAAAGATTGAGGATGCCATCGAGGACATACGGCAAGGAAAAATGCTGGTGGTGGTCGACGATGAGGACCGGGAGAACGAGGGCGACCTGATTGTCGCGGCGGATAAGACGACGCCGGAGACCATAAATTTCATGGCGACATATGCAAAAGGATTAATTTGTACGCCGATGGAAGGGGAGCGTCTCGACGCCCTTGACATTGCGCCGATGGTAGCAAATAATACGGATAATCACGAAACGGCCTTTACCGTTTCCGTGGACGCCGTAACGACGGATACGGGCATTTCGGCTTTTGAGCGGTGCCAGACGGTACGGCTATTGATCGATCCGTCGGCAAAGCCGTCGAGTTTTCGGCGCCCCGGCCATGTCTTCCCGCTTCGGGCGGTACCGGGCGGTGTGCTTCGGCGCGCCGGGCACACGGAGGCTACCGTTGACCTCGCAAGATTGGCGGGGCTTTATCCGGCGGGGCTTTGCTGTGAAATCATGGCCGACGATGGTCACATGATGCGAACTCCGCAGCTTTTGGAATTTGCAAAGGCGCATGATTTGAAAATGATTACGGTGCGGGAACTGATCGCGCATCGGAAACGAACGGAAACATTTATACGCCAGATTTCGGATGTGGATTTTCCAAGCAAATACGGCCATTTTCGCATCAAGGCATATGAAAGCACGTTGGACGGGAAATGCCATCTTGCGATTGTGAAAGGCGACGTCCGTGGCAAAAAGAATGTGATGGTTCGCGTTCACTCTGAGTGCCTGACGGGAGACGCTCTCGGCTCTATGCGCTGCGACTGCGGCGAGCAGCTTGAAGTGGCAATGCGCCGCGTCGAAGCGGAGGGAACGGGAGTCGTGCTCTATATGAGGCAGGAGGGGCGCGGCATCGGGTTGGCGAACAAGATGCGCGCCTACGCATTGCAGGATCAAGGCAAGGACACGGTGGAAGCGAACGCTTTGCTCGGCTTTGCGCCGGATCTTAGGGATTACGGCATTGGCGCGCAGATTTTGGCCGATCTCGGGCTCACCAGTATCCGCCTTTTGACGAATAACCCGGCAAAACGCGCGGGACTGGAGGGATATGGTCTCTCCATCGTGGAAAGATTGCCGTTGGAGATACATTCTAATCCGTATAATCATCATTATCTTGAAGTGAAGAAGAATAAGATGGGACATATTTTAGAGGAGGAATAAGAAAATGGCGAACATCATCGAAGGAAACATTACGGCAAAGGGGCTGCGCTTTGCTATCGTCGCGTCACGGTTCAACGAATTCATCACGTCGAAACTGCTGGAAGGGGCGCTGGACATGCTGCGTCGTCACGGCGCGGCGGAGAACGCGGTGGACGTCGTCTGGGTGCCGGGGGCTTTCGAGATTCCCCTGGCGGCGAAAAAACTTGCGTCCTGTGGGAAATACGACGCTGTCATTTGCGTCGGCGCAGTCATTCGTGGCGCGACTTCGCATTATGATTACGTTTGCAGCGAGGTTTCCAAGGGAGTTGCGCAGGCGGCTCTCGCGACGGGCGTTCCGGTGATTTTCAGCATTGTCACTACGGAAAATATCGAGCAGGCTGTCGAGCGCGCCGGAACGAAGGCGGGGAACAAAGGAGCAGACGGCGCGATGGCGGCGATGGAAATGGCCAACCTTTTGAAGAAAATCGGCTGAGGGGGGAAACGGTTTCATGAAAATCGGGATTATCAGCGATACCCACGGTTCGGTGGAATGCTGGCGCATGGCTTTTGAAAAATTCTTCAGTGAGACCGATTTGATTTTTCACGCCGGGGACGTGTTGTATCACGGCCCCAGAAACCGTATGGCGGACAGCTATAGTCCTCCGAAGCTCGTTGAAGCGATAGCGCAGTGCCCGGTGCCGATTATCGCGTCGCGGGGAAACTGCGATTCCGAAGTGGACGCGGCGGTGCTCAGTATGCCCCTGGCTTCTCCGTATGCGTTTGCCTTTGTCAACGGAAAACGGATAGTGATTACGCACGGACATTTTACGGAGACGCAGGAAGAAAAATCCGAGATGGCCGCTCGGTGCAAGGCCGACATCTTTATCAGCGGTCATACGCATGTTTCTCTGCTGCAGCGCATTGGCAGGACGATTTTCTTGAATCCCGGATCGCCTGCCCTCTCTAAACGGGAGGACGGTCGATCGACTGTTGCGTTGATGGATGAGAAACAAATCTCTGTCCGCGATTTGTATACCGGTGAAATCTTGGACAGTCTTTCGCTGGAGTAATTATATGATGGATTGTTTGTGCAAAGCGACTGCAGAGGACGTCCGCGTTTATGCGGCGGTGACAACGGAATTGACGCGGGAAGCGGCGAGTAGACATTCCTGCGGCGTACTGGCGACGGCGGCGTTGGGGCGCGTCATGACGGGGGCGCTTTTGATGGCGGCCAATTTGAAAAACCGCGAATGCCTGACGGTGAAATTTCAAGGCGACGGCCCCTTGGGGCAGATCGTAGCGGATGCTTCCGCCGACGGCGCAGTACGGGGATATGTCGCGCATCCCGAAGTCGAGCTGCCGTTGACGAACGGAAAATTATCCGTTGGGCAGGGCGTCGGGCGTGGTTTGCTTTCTATCACACGATTTACGGGTCTCAAGGAGCCGGTCACGGGAACCTGCGAGATTTTTTCCGGCGAGATTGCCGAAGATTTGACGCGCTATCTGTTCCAGTCGGAACAAACGCCGTCCAGCGTCGGGCTCGGCGTACTTGTCGGCAGGGCCGGTAAAACGGAGGCGGCGGGCGGTTTTATCATACAACCGCTTCCGGACGCTTCGGAAGAAACCTTGTCGCAGCTTGAACAAACCATCGCGACGCTTCGGCCGGTGTCCGCGATGGTCAAAGACGGTCTTTCCGCGTCGGAAATGATTTCCGAAATTTTGCGCGGCTTTTCTGACGTCCATATCCTTTCGGAAACAGAGCTTGCCTTTCGTTGTCAATGCTCACGCAGCCGCACTGAGGAAATCCTATCGACGCTTCGCGATGAAGAACTGGCGCAGCTTGTCGAGGATGGGCAGGCGGAAGTTTGCTGCGATTTCTGCGGGGAAAAATATCATTTCACGAAAGAAGAATTGCTGGCGATAAGACAAGCGGCAACGGAAAACATAAAACGATAACGGCAGGACAGAAACGCCGACGACAGTTCAAAGCTTCGAATCGTCGTCGACGTTTTTTTATGGATTTAACGCTTGCCAAGATAAACTTTATACTTCATACTGGGAATGTATGGATTGGTTTGCGTTTTCGCAGGAGGTTTTTGTATGAAATTGCGCAGAATGATTCGGCGCCAGGATCTGTATGGATGCGTTCTTTGCGGGGATGCGCCCTGTGACGCGGCTTGTCCCCGGGGTGTCGAACCAGCCAGACTCTTGCGGAGCGCTTGGCTTGACAATGAATCGTTTGCCGCCGCCTCGCTATCTGATGAGAATCCCTGTGCCGGTTGTGATGCGCCTTGCGAATGCGCTTGCGTGAAGGAGGATGCGGTGCCGATTCGAAAATTAATCGGACGGCTGGCGGAAGAGGTGCGTCCTTATCTCGACGTTGCGGCGCCGGAAGATGAAGCGGCGCTGCGGACGGAGATTTGCGGCGTACCGTTGGAAAATCCGTTTCTTTTGTCTTCCTCCGTGGTGGCCAGTACCTATGAGATGTGCGCGCGGGCTTTTAATGCAGGATGGGCCGGCGCAGCGTTCAAAACAATCTGCGCGTTTGATATCCACGAAGCGTCGCCGCGCTTTTCCGCGCTCAAGGGCGAAGGCGGAGCCATTATCGGCTTCAAAAATATCGAGCAGCTTTCAGAGCACAGTGTGCCGGAGAATATGGAGACATTTCGAAGGCTGAAGAAGGACTATCCGACAAAGGTTATCGTCGCTTCGCTGATGGGGCGGAACGATCAGGAATGGGAAAAACTTGCGCGTCAGTGTCAGAAAAATGGCGCGGACGTTATTGAACTGAATTTTTCCTGTCCGAATATGGCGGAGGGAGGTCTCGGATCAGATATCGGGCAGCAGCCGGAGCTTGTGGAACGATTTACCGCTGCTGCCCGCCGTGGTGCGACAATCCCGATTTTAGCGAAGCTTACGCCAAACGTGGCGGACATGAGTCCAGCGGCGGAGGCGGCTATGCGCGGCGGGGCAAACGGCGTCTCCGCCATCAATACGATCAAGAGCGTCATGGAAATCAATCCGCATACCTATATCTCTTCTCCGCCGGTGCATGGAAGGTCCGCCGTGGGCGGATACAGCGGAAACGTCGTCCGTCCGATCGCGTTGCGCTTTATCGGCGAGATTGGACAAAATCCTGCGCTTTCCGGTATGTATATCAGCGGCATGGGCGGCGTGGAGACATGGAAAGACGCGCTGGAATTTCTCTTGTTGGGCGCAGGCTCAATACAGGTCACCACGGCGGTCATGCAGTACGGATATCGAATCATAGATGACCTGAAGTCAGGACTGAACTTTTATTTGAAAGAAAATGGAATCCGCAATGTGGGCGAGATTGTCGGCGCGGGGCTTGAGTATCTCAGCAATTCGACGGACGCATTGGAGCGGGATACGATCATATATCCGAAATTTGATCGAAAGGCCTGTATCGGCTGCGGACGGTGTGAAATTTCCTGCGCCGACGGCGGGCATCAGGCAATCCGTTTGGATGGGAAACGGCACCCGATGCTTGCCCCGAAAAAATGCGTCGGCTGTCATCTCTGCATTTTGGTTTGTCCGACCGGGGCGATCCTTTCGTCGGGAAAACGTGTGGCGAAAGTGATTGAGGGGCAAAAGTGATAGAGAGATTTGGGGATAAAAAATAAGCGTCGTGAAGTAAATGATCTTCACGATGCTTATTTTTAGCTTCTAAATATACGAATTAAATGGCGCGCTGGACTTTCCCGGAGCGCAGGCAACGCGTGCAGACATTGACGCGCTTCACCTCGCCGTCCACAATGGCGCGTACGCGCTGGATGTTCGGATACCAGCGACGCTTCGTCTTCAAGTGGGAATGGCTGACATTCATGCCGCTCATCGGCCCCTTGTTGCAAATCTCACAAACATGTGCCATCTATGATACACCTCCTTGCACGCAGATGAATTACTTTCAAAATAACACAGCTATCTTATCACAGCAGTGCGACGATTGCAAGCTTTTTCCGCAAAATGCTTCCGAGCTTTGGGAGAGGATTGTCCGATGTTTCCTTTACGGCTGACGGAACAAGTCGCGGTGTTCGTTGATCAGCTCTGCCATCAGCATTTTGCCGTAAATGTCAGGATGCAGGCCGTCAATGGCGAGCGTCTCGTCAAGCTTCGTCTTCGTATTGTCGTAAAAATACGGTTCCAAATCAACGTAGTATTCCTGCTGTCGGATAAAAGCGTTGATCTTTGCGAGCTTGGGGCGCCAGCCGTCGCTTGTTTCCGTATGGAACGCCGTATAGATGTTTTGCGGGTGGATGGGCATCAGCGTCAGGAAAATCGGGCGGATGTCGTTGGCGATACATTTATCCCGAATCGCTGCCAGATCGCTGATGATTTCCTCTGCCGGACGGTCGGAACGCAAGTCGTTGGAGCCTGTCATAACGATCAGGTTATACGGATGATAGGGGAGAACGTCTTCTTCAAAACGAAGAGCCGTTTCTCTCGATCTGTCGCCGCTCTGTCCGAGATTCATCGCCGGAAAATCGAGGTATGTCATGTAGTCATATTCTCGATTCGCGGGCGAGTAAGAAATCGCGCCGCCGCCGTGAGTGATGCTGTCGCCAAAAGCCGCCGCGTAAGGACGCCCTTTCGTTTCCGGCACATAGAACGAAGCCGTCTCCGAATAACGTCCGATGGTTTTTCCGTCTTCGTCCACTGCACGAACGCGCCAATAATACATCCCCGGATCATCCCGCTTGTATTCGTCGTAGCAGCTGAAGGAGTCGTTGGCAATGCGATACCAGGCGCGGTCGGGAACCGGCGTTTTTTCATATTTTTCTTCTGGCGGCGAGTACAAAAGCTCGACTTCATACCGAAGGACGCCGTTCATCGGTATCCATTGATAGACGGGGTATAATAGCGGATAATCGTCCGGCATTTGCATAAAGGTATTGACGAGCGGCGCGTCGGGAACCGGAGCCGAAGCGCTGACGACGATTTTTTCTGCCTGGGAGAATTCCCCGATGGGTTTCTTTTCCAAAGTCAGGGCCCGAACGCGCCAATAGAGCTCCCGACGGTCTTTCCAGTCCGTGAGATCGGCTTGCCATCCGTTTGTATAAACGCGCTGGGTGCTGAACAGATGATTTTTGTCTGAGAGCGCGGTGCCGCCTTCCTTTTCCGGCGGCGCGGAGAGAATCTCCACTTCATAGCAGACGGCTCCCGGAACCGGATGCCAGGCGAAAAAGGGCTTGACGCTGGCCGGGGCGTCCTCCGGGTATTTCAGAATGATATCGGGTTTATAGGGTTGGGCATAAGCCGGGTGGACGGCGGGCGCAAGAGTACCGGTAAGCTTTCCGAATATACCGTAAGCCGACACCCGATAAAACATCGGAACGGAAGTGGGGGGGACCTGAAAGGCCGCCTCCTTGGTCGAACTCGAGGAGACGCGGCGCAACTGCGGAACGCCGTTCGTCAACCGACCGGTGGTTTTAAAAAAGCATTCGACTTCGTAGCGGCAGGGATAGGGCAACGGGTTCCAGCGCATTGTCACGGCGCCTTTGCTGTCTTCCGTGAAATACACGTCAAGGTTGGCGTTGGCCAACGGAAGCAGCCCTGTGCGCTCCGTCAGGTACAGCCAGATCGTTGAGAATCCCCCAATCAAAAGTACGAAAAGAACAAATTTCTTCATAGCTGCTCCAAAGAAAACTTTGAAATTTAAAGCGGGATAAATACGTACAATAAATAATAGTACACATCGCAGGGAATGTAAAGGATACGACGATCAGCCGTGTCGGCTTGAAAAATCAGCTTTCTTGTCGGATTCCGCCGGGGGAATTCAAAAGCTTTGCTTTCAGGGCTTTGTATTTTTTCGTGTAATGCGGGCCGTTCTGCGATTCCCGATGGTCGAAGCCGAAAGCGCGGCGGCTGATTGCGAGAATTGGCGGAGCCTGGATGCGCTTCGCAACGGCGAGGCCGGAAAATTGGTTCCACCAGCGTTCGAGGTCTTCGATGAAGTCTTTCGGCGTCGGAAAGATTTTTGCGACGAGGTCCGGCTCGCATCCGATTTCTTTTTCCAGCGTTCCAGCGGCGTACCATTCAAGGACGTCCTGCGGCGTCGCTTTTTGCCAGCGCTCGACGAAGGAACGGAACAGATAGTCGTGGTATGGGTAGCGCAACGGGTCGCCCTGTCCTTTGTCTACGTTTTGCTGGTCGGAAAGTTCGGCGCTTGGCACGATATCGATGGTTTCCTGCGGGATTACCTCGCGCTTGTAAACGGATTCGTTCAGATAGCGGGCGAGGTCGTAGATCTGAAATTTCCAAAGGTCTGCCAAAGCGGAGAAGAAGCCGCTTTGGTCGCCGTATAACGTCGAATAGCCGACGGCGGTTTCCGCTTTATTGGCGTTGCAGGTAAAGCCGCCGCCGAAGGCTGCCGCCAGTCCGGCAAGGACGCGGGCGGAACGGTCGCGCGCCTGTATGTTTTCCGCCATGAAAGAGGTAACGGCAAGACTGTCGGTCGTGCCGTCATAAAAATTTTCAATCGTGGCCGTTTCTATTTGATGAATCGTATGCTCGACAGATTGCTGGATTGGAATCGTCGCGTAACGGCATCCCAGATTTTCGGCAAGACGGCGGGCGAGCGTTTTCGTCGTTTCGGAGTTGTAAACGCTGGGCATATTGACGAGCATAAGATTTTCGGGCGGCACTACCAACGCGTAAAGTGCGGCGGCCACGGCGGAATCTATGCCGCCGGACGCACCGATGACGACGCGCTTCATGCCGATGGTCTCGAGGAACAGGCGCACGCCGTAGGACAGCGCGCGGAAAATCTGCGCTGCTTCCGGCTCGTGGGGAACCATAACAGGATTTCGCTCAGAAAGCGTTTCAAGGTCGAAAATCTGTGTGGCTTCCTCATAAGGTTCGCCGGAGAGGCGCAGGACTCCATGCGCGTCGTAGGCGGTGTTCGATCCGTCAAAGGTATAGACGGTCTTGCCGTTGTTCTGGATGCCGACGTTGTTCACATAGAGGAGCGGCGCACCAGATTCGGCGGCGAGACGGGAAAAGACGCGGCGCCGCTTGTCGTCTTTGCCGAGGGTGTACGGAGATGAGGAGATATTGACGAAAAAGTCAGGACGTTCCTTTTCGCAAAGGATTTTCACCGGCGAAAGCCCATAGTCGTCGCTCCAGCCGTCTTCGCAAAGCAGACAGCCGACTGCGTATTCCCTGTCGTGCATGGAAAAGCGCACGGGAGAAATCAGGTCCTTCGTTGTGACGCCTAACTCCCGTGCCAGCTTTTGCAGGCTGAAAAAATGGCGCGTGTCGTCGAATTCGCGGTAATTAGGAAGCAGCGTTTTGATGACGAAGGGGTAGGGCGTCTTTTCCGGCGCAATCAGTCGCCCGTCCTGCGCAGTAAAAAACGCATTGTATTTCCGGACGCGTCCGTCGTTGTTCGTTTTTGTCCAATCGACGGCGACGTTGCCGAACATCACTGTGAGGCCATTCGACGCCGCAATGATTTCTTTGCCGCATGCCTCGCATTCTTCAAGGAACGACGTTTGTTCCCACGCATCGCCTAAAAGATAGCCGGGAATCGCCATCTCGGGAAAGATGACGAGATTGGCGGTTTGTTCGCGGGCGTCGGCGATGCAGCGAAGCATCGTTTCCGTGTTGCGGTCTGGATGACCGGGAATGACGCGTATCGGGGCAAGGGCAATCCGAAGCATGGCAAAGCCTTCTTTCATAAAGATATCGTTTTGTGATATAATACAATATTGTGAAATGACAATAGAAAAGAGTATGTGGTATGGCGAAAAAGAAAAGCGGCGCAAAAACCAATGCGGCGCGTATCCTTGACGGGCTCGGCATTTCCTATGAATTAAAGGAATATCCCGTCGATTTGGACGACTTGAGCGCGGTACACGTTGCGGAAATGGTCGGCATGTCGGTCGAGAAAGTTTTTAAGACGCTGGTGGCGCGCGGTGACAAGACCGGCGTGCTGATGGCGTGTATTCCCGGCGACGGAGAACTCGATTTGAAAGAACTCGCGGCAGTCTCCGGCAACAAGCGTGTTGAAATGGTGCATCTGAACGAGGTGCTGGGATTGACCGGTTATGTGCGTGGCGGCTGCTCGCCGCTGGGCGCGAAAAAAACCTATCCCGTTTATCTCGACGCCAGCGCGGAAACGCAATCGAAAATCTCAATCAGCGCGGGAAAACGCGGGGAGCAGATAATGCTCGCGCCCGCTGATTTGATTCGCGCGGCGAATGCCGCCGTGGCGAATTTGAATCGCCATGCGTAGCTATTTTATTGTAGCATACTTCTTTGAAGAACGGAAAACAATCATTTGATATAGAGTAAGAAAGGAAGATGGAAATGGAATATGTGAGCACGCGGGGGAAGGCTGAGAAGGTTTCCTCGGCGCAGGCGGTCCTGCAGGGAATTGCGGAGGACGGGGGGCTTTTCGTGCCGACGGAGATTCCAAAGGCCGACGCTGCTTTTTTGGAATCGCTGACGGGGCTTTCCTATGCGGAGAGGGCGAAGAAAGTTCTCGGCCTGTTTTTGACCGACTATACGGAGGAGGAAATTGCCCGCTCAATCGAGGGCGCTTATGGCGGCGGAAAATTCGACGACGCGGCGGTGGCTCCGGTCAAAAGTGTGGGGGAACTCTCGGTGTTGGAGCTTTGGCACGGCCCCACCAGCGCGTTCAAGGACATGGCGCTCCAGCTTTTGCCGCGTCTTTTGTCTGAGGCGCTGCAAAAGACGGGGGAGACGAAGGAGACGCTGATCCTTGTCGCCACCTCCGGAGATACGGGCAAGGCTGCCTTGGCGGGCTTTGCCGATGTGCCGCAGACGAAAATCATGGTCTTTTATCCCGACGGCGGCGTCAGCGATATGCAGCGGCTGCAGATGGTCACGCAGGAAGGCAGGAACGTCTGCGTCGAGGCGGTGAAGGGGAATTTCGACGACGCGCAGACCGGCGTCAAGGAAATCTTCGGGGACGGTGCCTTTGCGGCAAAGCTTGATGAGGAAGGCGTGCGCCTTTCTTCGGCGAACTCCATCAACTGGGGACGTCTTGCGCCTCAGATCGTCTATTATTTTAGCGCGTATGCCGACCTTGTGAAGGCAGGGACAATCAAGAACGGCGATCCCATCAATTTCACGGTGCCGACGGGAAACTTCGGCAATATTCTCGCGGGCTTCTACGCGCGGCAGATGGGGCTTCCAATAGGGAAGCTTGTCTGCGCGTCGAACCAGAACAACGTGCTGACGGACTTCCTGCAAACGGGTTACTACGACAAGAACCGCGAGTTCTTCAAGACGATCTCGCCGTCGATGGATATTCTCGTGTCCAGCAATGTGGAGCGTATGCTTTATCACATGACCGGCGACCCCAGCGGCGTTCGGGGATGGATGGGAGCTTTGGCGACGGAAGGACGCTATGACGCGGGCGTCGGCATGATTCAGCGATTCCAGAATTATTTCTGGGCGGGCTGGGCCGACGACGTCAAGACGAAAGAAACCATTCGCGAGGTGTTCGAGGCCGAGCAGTATGTTCTCGATACGCATACGGCGGTGGCATGGGCGGTCGCCAATGAGTATCGGCGGCGTACCCATGACGAGCGACCGATGGTGGTCGTTTCCACTGCGAGCCCCTATAAATTCCCGGGCAGCGTTCTCGAGGCGCTGGGCGAGGATGCGACGGGCGATCCGTTCGCACTGCTGGACCGGCTTGAAAAAAAGAGCGGCACGAACGCGCCGAAAGGCTTGGCTTCGTTAAAAGGCGCGAAGGAAATCCATGAGGGCAGCTGCGAAAAAGACAAAATGAGAGACGCGGTGCTGGCGTTTGCAAAAAAATAAAAGTTGGCTTTCTTCATAATTTGGCAGGATTTTTCTTTTTGATATAGAAAAGAATAAATATTAAGGATTTTCCCTTCGGGGCGCTGAATTTATTAAAAAAAAGGAGAGGTAGAGAGCATGGCTGACATTGATTTAAGCAAGTACGGCATTACCGGGGCGAAGGAGATCGTTCATAATCCTTCCTATGAGTATTTGTTTGACGAGGAAATGAAGTCGGAACTGACGGGTTACGATAAAGGACAGCTTACGGAACTGGATGCGGTCAACGTCATGACGGGCGAGTTTACGGGCCGTTCGCCGAAGGATAAATTCATCGTTGAGGACGAAAACTCCAAAGATACGGTCTGGTGGACCTCGGAGGGATATCCGAACGATAATCACCGCGCTTCGAAAGCGACTTGGGATGCGGTCAAGAAGCTGGCGCAGGAGGAACTCTCCAATAAGAAACTTTACGTCGTGGACGCATTCTGCGGCGCGAACAAGGATACGCGCATGGCGGTCCGCTTCATTATGGAAGTGGCGTGGCAGGCGCATTTCATCCGCAATATGTTCATCAAGCCGACGGATGAGGAGCTGAAAAACTTCCAGCCGGATTTCGTCGTTTACAACGCGTCGAAGGCGAAGGTCAAGAACTTCAAGGAGTTAGGGCTGAACTCTGAGACGGCGGTGGTCTTCAACATCACGAGCCGCGAGCAGGTCATCATCAATACCTGGTACGGCGGCGAGATGAAGAAGGGTATGTTCTCGATGATGAACTACTATCTGCCGCTGAAGGGAATCGCCGCCATGCACTGCTCGGCGAATACCGACATGAACGGCGAGAACACGGCCATCTTCTTCGGCCTGTCCGGCACGGGCAAGACGACGCTGTCCACCGATCCAAAGCGCCTCCTGATCGGCGACGACGAGCACGGATGGGACGACAAGGGCGTGTTCAACTTCGAGGGCGGCTGCTACGCGAAGGTAATCAATCTCGACAAGGAGTCGGAGCCTGACATTTACAACGCGATCAAGCGCAACGCGCTGCTTGAGAACGTTACGGTGGACAAGAACGGCAAGATCGATTTCGCCGACAAGAGCGTGACGGAAAATACCCGCGTTTCCTATCCAATCGATCATATCAAGAACATCGTGAAGCCGATTTCCGCAGCGCCCGCTGCGAAGAGCGTCATCTTCCTTTCGGCGGACGCTTTCGGCGTACTGCCTCCGGTTTCGATTTTGACGCCGGAACAGACGAAGTATTACTTCCTTTCGGGCTTCACTGCGAAACTGGCTGGTACCGAGCGCGGCATCACCGAGCCGACGCCGACTTTCTCGGCGTGCTTCGGGCAGGCTTTCCTTGAGCTGCATCCGACGAAGTACGGCGAAGAATTGGTGAAGAAGATGGAAAAGAGCGGTGCGAAAGCGTACCTCGTCAATACGGGCTGGAACGGCTCCGGCAAGCGCATTTCCATCAAGGACACCCGCGGCATCATCGACGCGATTCTCGGCGGCGCGATCAAGAAGGCGCCCACGAAGAAAATCCCGATGTTCAATCTCGAAGTGCCGACGGAACTCGAAGGCGTCGATCCGAAGATTCTCGATCCGCGCGACACTTACAAGGACGTTTCTGAGTGGGAGAAGAAAGCGAAAGATCTTGCCCAGCGCTTTGTCAAGAACTTCAAGAAGTACGAAACGAACGACGAGGGCAAGGCTCTTGTCGCGGCCGGTCCGCAGCTGTAATATAGGAGCAGGGCAATCAAATACGGAAAAGGCAGATGCGCGCATCTGCCTTTTTCTTATGGTAGCATTTATGGGCAGTCTGTGATAAAATATTAAACGTATGTGCATATCGTTACTTTTTTGTGAAGATACGGAGGGGATACGGATTGCGAATCGGTAAGGGCACGAATCTTTTTTGCGTGTTGCTTTTGACAGGCGCGTGCGTCCTCCCGCTTTCGGGAAAGGCGGACGCGGGAAAACGGCTTCACGACCAGATAACGAATGGGAACGCGGTGCAGACGCACAATGAACACACAGCGAAAGGCGAGATGGGCGGAATCAAGGCGCGGATTGACGCGCTGCTGCATCCAAAGGCGGAGCAGCAACAGCGTCATGAAAAAGTCGACTACAAGCTTCTGCCCATAGATCTGAGCAACGAGGATATTCTTGGCGGACCGATGGCGACAGAAGCGCAGTGTGTCAATTATCTTTTGAAGATCAATCCCGCGCCGAATATTTCGGTGACGCCGGAGGAACTTGTTTCTTATTATTACGAGGAAGCGACCAGGGAAGGGGTTCGGCCCGACGTGGCTTTCGCGCAGGCGCTCCATGAAACTGGGAATTTCAGCTACGGCGGTACGGTAACGCCGGATCAAAATAATTATTGCGGGTTGGGGACGACCAGCGATTATGTGCAGGGCGGCTATTTCCCGTCGGCGCAGATTGGCGTGCGGGCGCATATCCAGCACCTGTTGGCCTATGCGACGACGCGGACGCCTTTGGAGGAGATAGTCGATCCGCGGTATACGATGGTGCGCGACATATACGGCAGCATGACGCTTCCCCATTGGCTGGACCTGAACGGTCGTTGGGCAGTGCCGGGAACATACTACGGGCAGCGTATCATGGATATTTTCCAGCAGATTTTGCAGGAGCCGGTCAAAGGGTAAATTCATTTTGTGAGGCGGGGTGTCGTTATGCTGGAAAGCCTGATGACACAATCGAATAGAGAGCAAACGGAAAAGCTGCCCGCGCGGCGGTTCCGAGAGATGATACACGTCCTTCGGAAACGGGAACTGATGCGGGGCGTTACGCCGGAGAAGATACGGCAGATATTGGAAGACTTGGGCCCGACCTTTGTAAAGCTGGGCCAGATCATGAGCATGCGTCCCGATTTTTTGCCGCAGGAATATTGCGACGCGCTGACGACGCTGCAGGCGGACGTCCGGCCCATGCCCTTTGAGGCCGTTATTTCCGTTTTGGAGCGGGAATACAAGGCGCCATGGCAAAAGTTTTTTGCTTCGATATCCAAGGAAGTTTTAGGCTCGGCCTCCATCGCGCAGGTGCATCGCGCCGTCTTGACGACGGGCGAGGATGTGGTCGTAAAAGTTCAGCGGCCCGACATTTACGATGTGATGGAGCAGGATATTATCCTCTTGAAGCGTGCGGCGGCTTTGATGCAGGTCGTCGGCGCAGAGCGGGGCGTTCTCGACGTTTCGACGATTCTCGACGAAATGTGGAGGATTGCCAAGCAGGAAATGGATTTTCTGATGGAAGCCGACCATATCGGCGAGTTTCGTCAGCTCAATGCGAGCGAGGAATATGTGGAATGCCCGAAGGTTTATCATCATTTGACGACCTCGCGGGTTCTTGTGATGGAGTACGTGGACGGAATACGTTTCGACGACGCCAAGACGCTCCGCGAAAAGGGATTCGATATGAACCAGTTGGGGCGGCGTTTGGGAGAGAATTACGTCAAGCAGATTATTGAAGACGGTTATTTTCATGCCGATCCGCATCCCGGGAATATCCGGGTGCGCGACGGTAAAATCGTTTGGCTTGATCTTGGCATGATGGGAAGGATTTCCAACGGCGACCGCAGGGCAATCCGGAAGGCTCTTTTTGCACTGGCGAATCATGATACGCTGGACATGAAAGCCGCTGTGCTGGCGTTGGGGCTTCCTCATGGCCGGGTCGATCATACGCGATTGTATGAAGATATTGACGCCATGATGACGACGTACGACGCTCTTGATTTTGGCGCATTGCAGATGGGCGTGCTGACGAGGCAGATTATGAATGTGCTTCGCACGCATCATATCGGGATCAGGCCGGGGCTCAGCATGTTTGCCCGGGGCGTTTTGACGATAGAGGGCGTCATGCGGCAGCATTGTCCCGGCGTGAGTTTTGTAGAGATTTTTACGCGGAGTATTCAGCTCAATATGCAGAAGGATTTCAACTGGCGTATGGAGCTGGACCGCCTGAAACAGGAAGGGTACGTTTTTTTCAAGAAGACGATGCGCCTGCCGGAGCAGCTTTCCGATATCCTGCAAATGACGATGCGCGGGCAGACGAAAGTGAACCTCGATCTGACTGGTTCCGAAGAGCCTCTCCAGCGGATTGACGGCATGATGAACAAGCTGATTCTCGGCATGATCAGTTCTGCGCTGCTTTTGGGCTCCAGCGTTATCTGCACGACGCAGATGACGCCGAAGATTATGGAGATACCGCTTTTAGGCGTTTTTGGATACTTGGCGGCTCTCGTGCTTTGCGGATGGCTGCTTTGGAATATTTTGCGGAAATCATAGGAATGTTTCAATATAAAGGGAGGGCTTCTCTATGCGGGGAATCCGCGGGGCAATAACGATCAAGAATGACACCGAGTCCGAGATTGTCGCGGCGGTGCGCTGGATGGTGACGGAAATGATCCGTCACAACGGTGTGAAGCCGGAAGATATCGGCGCGGTGATTTTTAGTGCGACGGAGGATATTACAGCGTCTTTTCCGGCGGCAGGGGCTCGGCAGATTCCGGGGTTCGCTACGGTGCCGCTTTTTGACGCGCGCCAGATGGCGGTGAAGGACAGCCTGCCGCTTTGCATCCGCGCGCTGGTGCTCGCCGATACGGATAAGCCGCAGAAGGATATACGTCACGTCTATCTCGGCGAGGCGGCGCTTCTCAGGCAGGACCTTGTCATGAAAAGACCGGATGAACCGGAAGAAGAATAAGGAAGGAAGTTTTTATCCATGAAAAAAGTCATTTCCACGGCGGAGGCGCCGCAGGCAATCGGGCCGTATTCTCAAGCGATTGAAGCGGGCGGGTTTGTTTTCGTTTCCGGGCAGATTCCGCTGATTCCTGCAACGGGAGAGCTCGTTGAGGGCAGCGTCGAGGTGCAGACGGCGCGTGTGCTGGAAAACCTCAAAGCGATTCTTGAAGCGGCGGGTTCGTCGCTGGAGAGCGTCGTCAAGACGACGGTTTATATTACGAATATGGACGATTTCGCAAAGGTAAACGGCATTTACGGGCAGTATTTCCAGGAAAATCCGCCTGCGCGGGTCTGCGTCGAGGTCAGCAAGCTGCCTAAGGGCGCGCTGGTCGAGATTGACGTAATCGCAGCACGGTGAAAATCAAGATATTGTTTATAGAAGGGCGATGAAGGAATGTCGATAGACTCGACGAGCGTGAACGCGATCCGGGTGCTTTCCGCGGACGCGATACAAAAGGCGAATTCCGGGCATCCGGGATTGCCGTTGGGCGCGGCGCCGGCGGCTTACGAGCTTTGGGCGCGGCACATGAAGCACAATGCGAAAAATCCCAAATGGGCGAACCGCGATCGGTTTGTCCTTTCCGGCGGGCACGGTTCGATGCTGCTGTACTCGCTGCTCCACCTTTTCGGGTATGGGCTTACGCTGGACGATTTGAAGAATTTTCGGCAGGACGGTTCGCTGACGCCGGGACACCCGGAATACGGTCATACCGTCGGCGTCGAGGCCACGACGGGACCACTGGGCGCGGGCATGGGCATGGCTGTCGGCATGGCGATGGCGGAGGCGCACCTTGCGGCGATGTTCAACAAGCCGGGGTATCCTGTTGTCGATCATTATACCTTCGCGTTGGGCGGCGACGGCTGCATGATGGAAGGCATTTCCTCGGAGGCGTTTTCGCTGGCGGGCACCCTCGGTCTTTCGAAGCTGATTGTGCTTTATGACAGCAATTCGATTACGATTGAGGGCAGTACCGACCTCGCGTTCACGGAAAACGTTGAGAAGCGTATGGAGGCGTTCGGTTTCCAGACGCTGACGGTAGAGGACGGCAACGACCTCGCGGCGATTGGCAAGGCTATCGAGGAAGCGAAAGCGGATGTGACGCGTCCGTCGTTTATCACGATCAAGACGCAGATTGGATATGGCTGCCCGGCAAAGCAGGGAAAGGCAAGCGCGCATGGCGAGCCGCTCGGCGAGGAAAATGTTGCGGAGCTTCGCAAGACGCTGGGATGGCGGTCGCAGGAGCCTTTTGACGTGCCGGAGGAGATTTACGCGCATTACGCGAAGCTGGCCGAAGCGGGCGACAAAGCGGAAGCAGACTGGAACGCGCTGTTTGCCGAGTATCAGAAAAAATTCCCGGAGATGAAGCAGCTTTGGACGAAGTGTCATGAAGCCGTTGACAAAAACGCGCTGCTGAACGATGAATCGTATTGGGCTTACGAAGATAAGGCACAGGCGACACGCAGTCTTTCGGGGAAATATATCAATCGCCTGAAGGATAAATTACCGCAGCTTTTTGGCGGCAGCGCCGACCTTGGCCCGTCCAACAAGACGGTCATGGATGGCGAGGGAGATTTCTCGAAGGAGAATTATGCGGGGCGCAATATCCATTTCGGCGTCCGCGAGCTGGCGATGGCGGCCATCGCAAATGGTCTCGCATTGCACGGCGGTCTTCGTCCTTATGTGGCGACGTTCTTCGTGTTCAGCGATTATACGAAACCGATGCTGAGGCTCGCTTCCCTGATGAAGTTGCCTGTGACTTACGTATTTACCCATGACAGCATCGGTGTCGGTGAAGACGGACCGACCCACGAACCCATCGAGCAGCTCGCGATGCTTCGCGCGCAGCCGAATGTCAATGTGTTCCGTCCGGCGGACGCTACGGAAACGGCGGCGGGTTGGCTCGTTGCCGCGACAAGTGAAGAAACGCCTACGGCATTGGCGCTGAGCCGACAGAATCTCCCGCAGCTTCCCGGCAGCGGCAAAGACGCGCTGAAAGGCGCCTATGTGGTTTCGCCTTCCGAGAAGGAAACGCCGGATGCAATCCTGATTGCCAGCGGTTCCGAAGTTTCTCTGGCGATCGACGCACAGGCGCTCTTGAAGGCGGACGGCGTAGACGCACGGGTCGTCAGCATGCCCTGCATGGAACTGTTCGAGGCGCAGGATACGGCCTATCGGGAAAAAATCCTGCCGAAAAAAGTCCGTGCCCGGGTGGCGGTGGAGGCGCTTTCGTCTTTCGGCTGGGAGCGCTACGTCGGCCTCGACGGCAAGACGGTGGCTATGGAAAGCTTTGGCGCGTCCGCGCCGGGCAGCACGCTGTTCAAGAATTTCGGTTTTACAAAAGAGCGCGTGGCACAGACGGTGAAAGAAGTTTTGCAAAATCTTTCCTAATATAATATGGACGGCGACAAAAGACCGCGTCTTAGGATGACACGGTCTTTTCGTATAGTCGGAAGGAAAAGATGCGCAAGTGAATCGCTTTTAGTTTTTTGCCAATTACTTTGATTTATAAAGGTCACACCTCCAACGGTTTTTCTTGACAAGTCGTGTTCTCGCTGTTACCATAAGCGCAGAAACCGACTTGTTACAACGTATCCTTAAAAGGAGATAGTGGCTATGGTTCATTCGAGTATGTTTGCGGTGAGCATGCGCCAAGACAGGCAAAGGGTTATATCTTTGCGTCATTTGGAGTCTGCGCGGTTCTTTTTTACGCGCCCAAAAGTATTTTAAGCACAAGGCGTTATCATGCCCTTGTGCGTTTTTTATTTTCTCAAAGCTCAGTGCATCTGATATCCTGATTATTCCGCTTGAAGTCAAATGGGTATGATAGGAGAGAAAGATTATGAAAAAAATGCTTACGGTACTTTTCTGCTTGTTTGCTGCATTTTGTTTATTGACAGGTTGCGGCGGGAAAACGAACGACCCCAAAAGCGATAATTCCTTGCAGAAGGTGCTTGAAGCCAAGCGCTTTGTCCTCGGTCTTGACGTCGGCTTCCCGCCTATGGGCTTTGTTGATGAAAAAGGAACAATTACGGGGTTTGATATTGATGTGGCGCAGGAGGTCTGTAACAGGATCGGCGTTACACTCGTCAAACAGGGCATCGACTGGGACACAAAAGAAGATAAGCTGAACGATGGGACGATTGACTGTATCTGGAACGGCCTGTCGATAACTCCCGAACGTTCCAAGACGATGAACTTCTCAGAACCGTATATGAAAAATGAGCTGATTTTTGTGGTTTCAGCCGAGAGCGGCGCAAAAGGAATATATGACCTTGCTGGCAAGACGGTCGGCGTCCAGTCCGGCGCAACGGCGCAGGACGCGCTCAAATCTTCCGATATTTTTTCCAAGATATCCGTCAAGACGTTTGAAGACAATCTGACGCTTTTGCGGCAACTGGAACAAAAAACTGTGGACGCTGCTCTTATGGACTCGGTGGTTGCGTATTACTATATCTTTTCCAACGATAAGCAGTTCTTTGTCCTTCCCAGCAGCCTTGGCGAGGAGAAATACGCTATCGGTTTCCGGAAAGGCGATCGAAAGCTGCGGGACAAAGTGCAGACAGTCATTAGCGAAATGAAAGCGGATGGGACGCTCGGGAAAATATCAAAAAAATGGTTTGGCAGCGATATCACCATTGTGAAGTGAAGTTTGGTGTGGGAGAAACATAAATGCAGAGAAATAATTCATTCTCTTTGCGAGGCATAGCTGTATCGGGACTCGTGATTCTTTTTTTCGTCGGTATAATCCTTTCCTATTATTTTATGTTGCTTTCTGAGACACGCGAACGAATCACAAAGACCGGCGAACTGAATGCAATGACGTCGGCGGAGCAGATTGACCAATATCTCTCCCAAGGCATCGTGACTATAAATTTAGCGTGCTATACTCTCGACAGTATGATCCGGTCCGAAAAATCGCAGGCGGAAATACGCGGCTTCCTTGTGGATCAGTCCAACGCTGTCCTGAACAGCGCTTTGAAGACAACAGGAATGTATGGCTATATCAAAGGCGATTATCTCGATGGCACCGAATGGGTACCGGATGCCGATTTCATTCCGACAGAGCGCCCGTGGTATATTGACGCCAGAGCAAACGTAGGGCGCGTAGCTGTGGTCGATCCATATATCGATATGCAGACGCATACAACCATGATTACATTTGCCAAAACGCTTTGCGATGCAAAAAGCGTTGCTGCTATAGACGTTTCCATGGATCGCCTGCAGGAAATCACCGAGAAGAGTTCATCGCAGGAACACACGGGGATAACCATCGTTCTTGACAGGAAATACCGGGTTATCGCACATTCCGACCGGACGGAAGTCGGGAAAAATTATCTTTCGGAAAACGGAACGCTTGGGAACGCTTTGGTAAATAAATTGCGCTCATCCGACGAAAAGTACTTTTCGATTCAGCATGGCGGCGCGGATTATATTGTTTACGCGGGGACGGTGTCAAATGACTGGCTCTGCCTGTCCGTATTTGACACGACGGTAGAGTTCGGACAGTTGCGGAATATGATGCTGTTCACGGTTTTCATAGTGATTTTAGTCGTTTCCATTCTGCTCTTTATGTTGCTCCAACTGAACAGGAAATATGAGCAGATTGCCCAGTTGAGCGTTCACGCGGTCGAGGCGATCGCCGAGGCTATCGACGCCAAGGATTCCTATACAAAAGGCCATTCTGATCGGGTAGCTCATTATGCCAAGGAAATCGGCAGGCGGTATGGGTATTCCGAAAAGCAGCAGGACGAGCTTTACATGATGGGGCTTTTGCATGATGTGGGGAAAATCGGCATACCGGACGCCGTGATCAACAAGCCGGGAAAACTGACGGAAGAGGAATTTTCTTCTATCAAAACGCATCCGGATATCGGCTGGCACATACTCTGCAAAACTACGGAACTGGCCAGGCTTGCTATGGGAGCCCGCTGGCACCATGAACAATTTAACGGCGGCGGTTATCCGGACAGAATTGCGGGAAACGATATTCCTGAAGAGGCGAGAATCATCGCGGTGGCGGACGCCTACGACGCCATGACCAGCCGTCGCAGTTACAGAGATGCGCTTCCGCAGGATGTCGTCAGGCAGGAAATCGAAAACGGAAAAGGTACGCAGTTTGATCCGACGTTTGCGAATATCATGTTGAAAATGATCGACGAGGATCATGACTATCAGATGCGCGACCAGTAAATAATGGGATATAAGCGTGGTTAAGAGAAAGGCCGTGTCCGGGAAGGATGCGGTCTTTTCGTTTTTGCGGCTGATAAGAGTATCAAAAATTTATTGTCGATTTTTCTGCTATGTCCTTCTGATAAGGACTTTATTTGTTTGTGACACACACGGGCGCGTGTGCATGAAAAAACCAATAAAAATAAGGGTTGACATTTATTTTTTCGGATGATATTATATGTACTGCTTGGTCACAAACAGGGGCAGAAGGCTTAGGGAGCGTGGCGCGAATGACATTGGAGACATTGGCGGCGATGCCGCATGTGACGGGCGTGAAGCAGGTCACGAAAGCCGTGGGAAAAGGAAAAGCGGCGTGCGTTTTCATCGCGAGCGACGCAGATGAGCGCGTGACAAGAGCTTTGAAGGAGCTGTGCGCCGAAGTTGGCGTAGAGCTTGTTGAGAGCACGACGATGGCGGAGCTGGGAAAAGCCTGCTCCATCGAGGTTGGCTCCGCGGCGGCGGCGGCTCTCGAGGAAAAACGTTAAAAACTCGATTCATTTCGGGTTTTGATACATTAAATTTTCAATATGAAGGAAGGAGGTGCATGTATGCCTACAATTAATCAGTTGGTCCGCAAAAGCAGACAGAGCATGCAGGAGAAATCCACAGCACCGGCACTCAAGAATTGCCCGCAGAAGCGCGGAGTTTGCACGCGCGTCTACACGACGACGCCGAAAAAGCCGAACTCGGCTCTGCGAAAGGTCGCTCGTGTTCGTTTGACGAACAGCATCGAGGTTACCGCGTATATTCCCGGTATCGGCCACAATCTTCAGGAGCACAGCGTTGTTTTGATCCGCGGCGGGCGCGTGAAGGATCTTCCGGGCGTCCGTTACCATGTGATTCGCGGTTCGCTGGATACGGCGGGCGTTCAGGATCGCAATCAGGGTCGCTCGAAATACGGAGCGAAGCGTGCTAAAAAGAAATAAAATATGAAGATTGATGGGCAGGAGGGATTTTGATGCCAAGAAAAGGCTCAGTACCGAAGCGCGATGTGCTGCCGGATCCCGTGTATCACGATAAAACAGTTACAAAGTTTATCAATAAAGTGATGCTTTCCGGTAAGAAGAGCGTCGCGCAGCGCGTCGTTTATGACGCTTTCGAGACAATTCGCGCCAAGACGGGCAAGGATCCGCTGGAAGTCTTCCAGACGGCTCTGAAGAATGTTATGCCGGTTTTGGAGGTTCGCGCGCGGCGGGTCGGCGGCGCCAATTATCAGGTGCCGGTGGAGGTTCGTCCGGATCGCCGTATGACGCTCGGCATTCGCTGGATTGTCAATTACGCGCGGCTTCGCGGGGAAAAGACAATGAACGAGCGTCTTTCCGCCGAGCTGATGGACGCTGCCAACAATACGGGAGCGGCGGTCAAGAAGAAAGAAGACACGCATAAGATGGCCGAGGCAAACAAGGCGTTTGCGCATTACCGCTGGTAATCGGCTGATCGCAATGGTTTTAAGGAGAGATAAATAGTGGGAAGAGAGTTTTCGCTTGAAAAAACTCGCAATATCGGCATCATGGCGCACATCGACGCCGGAAAAACGACGACCACGGAGCGCATTCTCTTCTACACGGGCGTAAATCACAAGATCGGCGAGGTACATGATGGTGCTGCGACGATGGACTGGATGGATCAGGAGCAGGAACGCGGTATTACGATTACCTCGGCTGCAACGACGTGCCACTGGAAAAATCATCGTATCAATATCATTGACACGCCAGGCCACGTGGACTTTACGGTCGAGGTAGAACGTTCGCTTCGCGTCCTTGACGGTGCGATTGCGGTGCTGACGGCGCGCGGCGGCGTTGAGCCGCAGACGGAAACCGTCTGGCGGCAGGCAGAGAAGTACAGTGTCCCGCGTATGGCATACGTCAACAAGATGGATACGACGGGTGCGGATTTCTTCAACGTTATCAAAATGATGCAGGAGCGTCTGCATGCGAATCCGGTAGCGATTCAGATCCCTATCGGAGTCGAGGATACGTTCCGGGGCATGGTCGATCTCGTGAAGATGGACGCGATTATTTATGAAGACGACCTCGGAAAGGTCAGCTCGGAAGGCGCGATTCCTGACGATTTGAAGGAAATGGCCGAGGAATATCGGGAAAAGATGCTGGAGGCTGTCGCCGAAACCGACGACGAGCTGATGGAGAAGTACCTCGGCGGCGAAGAACTGACGGAGGCAGAAATTAAAGCTGCCATCCGTAAGGCGACAATTGCTTGCAAACTTTGCCCGGTTACCTGCGGCACGTCGTACCGCAATAAGGGCGTTCAGCCGATGCTGGACGCAGTCATCGATTATATGCCGGCTCCGACGGACATTCCGCCGATTGGCGGTGTGAACCCGGATACGGGTGAGGCGGACAGCCGTCCTTCGAGTGATGATGAACCGTTTGCGGCGTTGGCCTTCAAGATCATGGCTGACCCGTACGTCGGAAAGCTCGCGTTTTTCCGCGTATATTCCGGTGTTTGCGAGAGCGGTTCTTATGTCTATAATTCGACGAAAGGCAAGAAGGAGCGCCTCGGGCGAATCCTTCAGATGCATGCGAATCACCGCAAAGAGCTCGATCGGGTGTACAGCGGCGATATCGCTGCTGCGGTCGGCTTGAAGGATACGACGACAGGCGACACGCTTTGCGACGAGGACAAGCCGATTATCCTTGAGTCGATGGTTTTCCCCGACCCGGTTATTTCGGTGGCGGTGGAGCCGAAGACGAAGGACGATCAGGAGAAGATGGGCATCGCGCTTCAGCGCCTTGCCGAGGAAGATCCGACGTTCCGTGTTCATACGGATGCCGAGACGGGTCAGACCATCATCTCCGGCATGGGCGAGCTTCATTTGGAAATCATCGTCGACCGTATGCTCCGCGAGTTTAAAGTAGACTGCACGGTTGGTAATCCGCAGGTCGCTTATCGTGAGACAATCAGGAAGACGGTCAAAGCGGAAGGCCGCTTCGTTCGCCAGTCCGGTGGTCACGGTCAATACGGTCACTGCTGGCTCGAGTTGGAGCCCCGCCAGCCGGGCGAAGGTTTCGCTTTCGAGAACAAGATTGTGGGCGGCGTGATTCCGAAGGAATTCATCAACCCGATCGAAGCGGGCGTCAAGGAAGCCATGGAGAACGGCGTTATCGCCGGGTATCCGATGGTGGACATCAAGGCGACGGTTTACGACGGTTCGTTCCACGAAGTCGACTCGTCGGAAATGGCGTTCAAGATTGCCGGTTCGATGGCGTTCAAGAACGGCGCGGAGAAAGCAAACCCGGTTCTTTTGGAGCCGTATGTAAAGGTCGAGGTTATCGTCCCCGAGGAATACATGGGCGACGTTATCGGCGACTTGAATTCGCGGCGCGGACGGATTGAGGGCATGGAGCCGAGAAACGGCGCTCAGGTCATTAATGCGATGGTACCGCTGGCGGAGATGTTCGGTTATTCGACCGACCTTCGCTCCAAGACTCAGGGCCGAGGGAACTATTCGATGGAGGTTTCCTTCTACGATGAGGTTCCTAAAAATATATCCGATGCAATAGTATCCAAGAACAAAGGTGAATAAGGGAGGAAATTAAGGAAATGGCAAAGCAGAAGTTTGACAGAAGCAAACCGCACGTTAACATTGGTACGATTGGTCACGTCGACCACGGTAAGACGACGCTGACGGCTGCAATCACGAAGGTTCTCGCTGAAAAGGGCGGCGCGGACTTCATGGATTACAACATGATTGATAAGGCTCCGGAGGAGCGCGAGCGCGGCATCACGATTAACACGGCGCACGTTGAGTATCAGACGGAAAAGCGTCATTATGCGCACGTTGACTGCCCGGGCCACGCCGACTACGTCAAGAACATGATTACCGGCGCCGCTCAGATGGACGGTGCTATCCTCGTTGTCAGCGCGGCTGACGGCCCGATGCCGCAGACCCGTGAGCACATCCTGCTCGCCCGTCAGGTCGGCGTTCCGGCTATCGTTGTCTTCCTGAACAAAGTCGACCAGGTTGACGATCCTGAGCTTCTCGAGCTCGTCGAGATGGAAGTCCGTGACCTCCTGACCGAGTATGAGTTCCCCGGCGATGAGATTCCGGTGGTTGCCGGCTCCGCGCTGAAGGCTCTCGAGGGCGATGCTGAGCAGCAGGCGAACATCATGAAGCTGATGGACGCCGTTGACGAGTACATTCCGACTCCGCAGCGCGACACGGAGAAGCCGTTCCTGATGCCGGTTGAGGACGTCATGACGATTACGGGCCGCGGCACGGTTGCTACGGGTCGTGTCGAGCGCGGCGAGCTGAAGCTTGGCGAGGAAGTCCACATTGTCGGTATGCAGGATGAGCCGAAGAAGACGACGGTTACGGGTATTGAGATGTTCCGTAAGACGTTGGATTCTGCAGTTGCCGGCGACAACATCGGCGCTCTGCTCCGCGGTATCGACCGCACCGAGATCGAGCGCGGCCAGGTTCTCGCGAAGCCGGGTTCCATTCATCCGCACACGAAGTTCAAGGCGCAGGTTTATGTTCTGACGAAGGACGAAGGCGGCCGCCATACGCCGTTCTTCTCCAACTATCGCCCGCAGTTCTATGTCCGCACGACGGACGTGACGGGCGTCATCAAGCTCCCCGAGGGCACTGAGATGGTTATGCCCGGTGACAACATCGAGATGGACGTTGAACTTATCACTCCGATCGCGATTGAGAAGGGGCTCCGTTTCGCTATCCGTGAGGGCGGCCGTACGGTCGGCGCTGGCAGCGTTACGGAAATCGAAGAGTAATCAATTGGATAACGGCCTTTGCAATAAGGGCGGCGTTTGCGCCGCCCTTATCTAAGGCTTTGCATAAGGCTTTGGTTTTCATGCGATGATGCGGCAGATTGCCCGCTCTGGCATGCTGACAAATTGGTTTTTCACTGAAGAATCAATTTGTCAGTATGTTAACGGGGTAACTGGCGCAGAGAACTGTCCGGGTCTCGAATCCGGGCGATAAGGAGGAAAAGGTTTTGTCTAAGCAACAGAAGATCAGAATTCGTTTGAAGGCTTACGACCACAAAGCACTGGATCAGAGTGCGATTAAGATTGTCGAGACCGCAAAGCGGACGGGAGCTATGGTTTCCGGCCCGATTCCGCTTCCCACGGAGAAGAACGTCTACACGATTCTTCGTTCCCCGCATGTCAACAAGGATTCGCGTGAACAGTTTGAGATGCGTACGCATAAGCGTCTCATTGATATCCTTGAGGCGTCTCCCAAGACCGTCGATGCTTTGACGCATCTCGATCTGCCGGCTGGCGTTGACATCGAGATCAAGCTGTAAGAGGGGGTGGGATAATGTCTAAAGCGATTTTAGGTAGAAAACTCGGTATGACGCAGATTTTCACCGAGGAAGGACAAGTTGTTCCGGTGACGGTCATCGAATCCGGCAACAATGTCGTGATTCAGAGCAAGACGGTAGAGAGCGACGGCTATAATGCGGTGCAGCTTGGCTTCGGTGAAATCAAGGAAAAACATCTTACGAAACCACTGAAGGGGCGTTTTGGCAAGGCTGGAGTCGATCCGGTCAAGTTCATCCGCGAAATGCGTCTCGCGGCTCCTTCTGAATATAAAGTCGGCGACAAGATTGGCGTCGATATTTTCGAGGCGGGTCAGCTGGTGGACGTTACGGGCGTTTCCAAGGGCAAAGGGTTTGCCGGTACGGTCAAGCGTCACGGCTTCGCGCGCGGTCCCATGGGGCACGGTTCAAAATCCCATCGTGAGCCGGGTTCTACGGGCGCGATGATCAGCGGCCACGGCGGACGCGTTTTGAAAGGAAAGAAGCTCCCAGGTCATATGGGTCATGAGCGCGTCACGGTACAGCGTCTTACGTTGGTCAAGGTGGACGCGGATCGCAATCTGCTTCTTATCAAGGGAGCGGTTCCGGGGCCGAAGAAAGGGCTCCTTATTATAAAAGAAACGGTTAAACCGAATAAATAATCATCGGAAGGAGGATATGCTCAGTTATGCCTAAGGTAGCAGTTTACAATATTGACCGTCAGCAGGTCGGCGATATTGAGTTGAATGATAATGTTTTCGGCGTGGAAGTCAACGGCGGACTCCTGCATCAGGCGGTCGTCATGCAGCTCGCGTCTCAGCGGCTCGGCACCCATGCCACGAAAACCCGTGCGTTCGTCCGCGGCGGCGGGCGCAAGCCTTGGAAGCAGAAAGGCACTGGTCGCGCACGCAGCGGTTCGCGTCGTTCCCCTCTGTGGGTCGGCGGCGGCACGGTCTTCGGACCGCATCCGCGTTCCTATGCTTTCAGCATGCCGCGCAAGCAGCGTCGTCTTGCCATCAAGTGTGCGCTTTCGGATAAAGTCCAGGAAGACAGCCTTTTCGTTTTGGATGCTCTCGATTTCGAGGCTCCGAAGACGAAGCAGGTCGTAAAACTTCTTCAAACTTTTGAAATCGACAACAAGGCATTGATCATTACGGCGGAAGAGGCCGAGAATGTGGAGCGCTCTTCCCGCAATATTCCGGGCGTCAAAGCTATCAATACGACGGGCCTGAACGTCTATGACATCCTGAATCATGACAAGCTGTTCGTCACGAAGGACGCCGTTGCCCGGATTGAGGAGGTGCTCGCATAATGGAAGCACGCGATATCCTGCTCCGCCCGCTCGTTACGGAGAGATCCACCGAGATGATGGAGGAAGGCAAGTATGTGTTCGCGGTTGACAAGAGGGCGAACAAGATACAGGTTGCCCAAGCAGTTGCCGAAATTTTTAACGTCAAGGTCGTTTCCGTCAACACGATGAACGTCATGGGCAAGAAGAAGCGCGTCGGTCGCAGCGTCGGCCGTCGTCCGAGCTACAAGAAAGCAATTGTGAAGCTTGCGCCCGGCGAGACGATCCAGTTCTTTGAGGCGTAACTTTCGGCAAAGGAGGGAAATTTAGTGGCAATCAAGAGTTTCAAGCCTTATTCGGCAGGCAGAAGATTCATGACCGTGGCCTCGTTCGACGAGATCACGACAGATAAGCCGGAAAAGTCGCTGGTTACGCGTCTGAAACAGCATGGCGGCCGCAACCAGCAGGGTAAATTGACCGTCCGTCATCAAGGCGGCGGACACAAGCGCCGGTATCGTATCATCGACTTCAAGCGTACGAAGGATGGGATTCCCGCCGTCGTCGCGACCATCGAATACGATCCGAACCGCAGCGCGCGTATCGCGCTCCTCAATTATGTAGACGGCGAGAAACGGTACATCATCGCTCCGAACGGGCTCAAGGTCGGCGACAAAGTCGTTTCCGGACCCGATGCGGACATCAAGCCGGGCAACGCTCTTCCGTTGAAGAATATCCCGGTAGGCACCACGATCCACAACATCGAGATGAAGATCGGCAAGGGCGCGCAGCTCGCCCGCTCCGCCGGAACGAGTGCCCAGCTTATGGCGAAGGAAGGCGATTATGCGCTTCTCCGTATGCCTTCTGGCGAACTCCGCAAGGTGCACATCAATTGCCGCGCTACTATCGGAACGGTCGGAAATCTTGAGCATGAGAACATCACGATCGGCAAGGCCGGACGTTCTCGGTGGCTCGGTATTCGCCCGTCCAACCGCGGTGTTGCGATGAACCCGAACGACCATCCGCACGGTGGTGGTGAGGGCCGCAGCCCGGTCGGCCGCAAGCATCCGGTCACGAAATGGGGCAAATGCGCGATGGGTGCGAAGACCCGCCGCAAGAAGCCTTCGGATAAATTTATCGTCAAGAGGCGTAAGTAATGCCGGGTCGCGCTTTCAGGGCGTCGGCTTGAAGGGAGGATACACACTTTGTCAAGATCGGTTAAGAAGGGGCCTTTTGTGGAAGAGCGCTTGTTTAAGAGAATTACGGCTCTGAACGATGCAAACGAGAAAAAAGTTCTCAAGACGTGGTCGCGCAGTTCGACGATTCTTCCTGAATTCGTCAGCCACACGATTGCGGTGCATGATGGGCGCAAGCACGTTCCTGTTTATATCACTGAGGACATGGTCGGCCATAAGCTCGGCGAGTTTGCGCCGACGCGCACTTACAAAGGCCATGCCGGCTCGGAGAAAAAGACAGATCTGAAATAATCCAGGAAAGGAGAAGCCTTCATGGAAGCAAAAGCAGTAGCAAAATATATTCGCATTGCTCCGCGCAAGGTTCGTGTCGTGATGAACCTGATTCGCGGAAAGAATGTGGCTGACGCGTTCGCAATCCTGAAGTTTACGCCGAAGGCCGGTGCGGACGTCATAGAAAAAGTCTTGAAATCGGCGGTCGCGAATGCGGAAAACAATTTCGATATGAATGTGGACAAGCTTTACATTTCGTCGGCTTATGTGGATCAGGGGCCGACGCTGAAGCGGATTCACCCGCGTTCCCGCGGGCAGGCGTTCAGCATCCTGAAGCGGACTTCGCATGTCACGGTTGTCGTTGCAGAAAGGTAAGAAGGAGGGGAAACGTATTGGGGCAGAAAGTTAATCCGCATGGCATGCGTCTTGGCATTGTAAAGACTTGGGACGCCAAGTGGTTTGCCGGCAAGGATTATGCAGAAAATCTGCATGAAGATATTCGCATCCGTACGGAGCTGATGAAGAGCCTGAAAGATGCGGGCATTGCAAGAGTTGAGACAGAGCGCCTGAAGAATCGTCTCCGCCTTACGATTCACACGGCGAAGCCGGGCATGGTCATTGGCCGTCAAGGGTCCGGGATTGAGAAAATCAAGGGCGAATTGAAGAAACTTACGAACAAGCGCGTCGATATTGATATCGCCGAAGTCAAGTCTCCGGATTTGTCCTCGAAGCTTGTTGCGGAAAATGTCGCGAGCCAGTTGGAGCGCCGTATTGCGTTCCGCCGTGCGATGAAGTCTTGTGTCGGCCGCACGATGCGTGCAGGCGCGAAGGGCGTCAAGATCATGGTCAGCGGCCGTCTCGGCGGCGCGGAAATTGCGCGTACTGAGTCTTATCGCGAAGGGAGCATTCCTTTGCATACGCTTCGCGCGGATATTGATTATGGAACGGCGGAAGCCGCCACGACTTACGGCCGTATCGGCGTCAAGGTTTGGATTTTCAAGGGCGAAGTCCTTCCAGAGAAGAAGCAGGCCGTTCCGGCTGCTCAGGCTGAAAGGAGCGAGGCATAAAATGTTATTGCCGAAAAGAGTAAAATACCGCAAGCAGTTCCGTGGCCGTATGAAAGGCCGCGCACATCGCGGCAATACGGTGGCGCATGGCCAGTTCGGTCTGATGGCGCTGGAGCCCGCTTGGGTGACGAACCGCCAGATTGAGGCGGCGCGTATTGCTATGACGCGCTATATCAAGCGCGGCGGTCAGGTATGGATCAAGATTTTTCCGGACAAGCCGGTCACGGCGAAGCCTGCAGAGACGCGCATGGGCAGCGGCAAGGGTTCGCCGGAATACTGGGTGGCCGTCGTCAAACCGGGACGCATCCTGTTCGAGATGGACGGCATCACCGAAGAGGTGGCAAAGGAAGCCATGCGTCTTGCCGGTCATAAGCTCCCCATCAAGACTAAGTTTGTCAAGCGTGGGGAAGAGCAGCAAGAGGGCGGTGAAGTAAATGAAGGTTAAAGAGATACGTGATATGAGCGCCAGTGAGCTTAACCAAAAAGTTGCTTCCCTGAAAGAAGAGCTGTTCAATCTTCGGTTCCAGCATGCTACGGGTCAGCTTGAAAACCCGATGCGGATTCGTGAGGTCAAGAAATCCATCGCACGCATCAAGACGATTCAGCGCGAGCAGGAACTCAAGGCTTGATGGACAGATAGGGAAGGAGGCTTTCTAAGATGAGCGAGGAAAGAAATACTCGTAAGACGCGCGTCGGCAAGGTCGTCAGCGACAAGATGGAAAAGACGGTCGTCGTCGCCGTTGAGGACATCGAGCGTCACGCGCTTTATAAAAAGGCAGTTAAGAAAACGGCGCGCTTTAAAGTGCACGATGAGAATAACGACGCCCACGTCGGCGACGTCGTCCAGATTATGGAGACGCGCCCGCTCTCCAAAGACAAGCGTTGGAGAATTGTAAAAATCGTAGAGCGCGCGAAATAAGCTGTTTTGCGATATCCAAGAAGGAGGCAGAAACATGATTCAGCAGCAAACCATGCTGAATGTCGGAGATAACACCGGAGCAAAAGAAATTATGTGCATCCGTGTTATGGGCGGCTCGTACCGCAAGTATGCCAATATTGGCGACATCATTGTGGCTGCGGTCAAGTCGGCTGCGCCCGGCGGTATGGTAAAGAAAGGCGAAGTCGTCAAGGCTGTCGTCGTTCGCAGTGTTAAGGGACTGCGCCGTCCGGACGGCTCCTACATCCGTTTTGATGAAAATGCGGCTGTTATCATTAAAGATGATAATACGCCGCGCGGCACGCGTATTTTTGGTCCGGTGGCCCGTGAACTCCGCGAGAAGGATTTCATGAAAATCGTTTCGTTGGCGCCGGAAGTGCTTTAAAAGCGAGGAGGTGCTATTTTGTCGCTGAACAATCATTTGCATGTCAAGAAGGGCGATACGGTCGTTGTATTGTCCGGCAAGGATAAAGGGCAGCAGGGAAAGATCATCGAGGCGCAGCCGAAAAAAGGCAAGGTCATCGTCGAGGGCGTCAATAAGGTCAAGCGCCATACGAAACCGAGCCAAAAGGCTCCGCAGGGCGGCATCCTGACGAAGGAAGCTCCGCTCAACGTTTCCAAGGTCATGGTGATTTGCCCGGCCTGCAAGAAGCCGACCCGCACGGGCAAGAAGCTCGTGGACGGAAGATATGTTCGCGCCTGCAAGAAATGCGGCGAACTTATCGACGAGGCGAAATAATCAAGGAAAGGAGGAGCATAAGTGGATAGATTGAAGGAAAAGTACACGAAAGAAGTCGTTCCCGAGTTGACGAAGAAGTTCGGTTATACGAACGTCATGCAGCTGCCGAAGCTGGAAAAAGTCATTATCAATATGGGGGTCGGCGAGGCCGTCGGCAATCCGAAGGCGCTTGAGGCGGCTGTCAGCGATTTGACCATTATTTCCGGTCAGAAGCCGATTGTGACCCGCGCGAAAAAGTCCATCGCTACTTGGAAAATCCGTGAGGGAATGGCAATTGGTGCGAAGGTTACGCTTCGCGGTTCGCGTATGTACCAGTTCCTGGATAAATTCATGAACGTCGCGCTTCCGCGTGTTCGCGATTTCCATGGCGTCAGCCCGAAAGCTTTCGACGGCCGCGGCAATTATTCGGTTGGTCTCAAGGAACAGTTGATTTTCCCGGAAATCGATTACGACAAGATCGACAAGATTCGCGGAATGAACGTTGTCATCGTAACGACGGCGAAAACGGACGAAGAAGCTCGCGAACTGCTGCAGTTGATGGGAATGCCGTTCGGCGCCTGATTCGTTCATAGAAGTGTGAAAAGACGTTCCGAAAACGGAATGTGTTATCTGGGTACGAAGGAGGTATTTGGTTGTGGCCAAAAAGGCTATGATTGAAAAGTGGAGCCGTGAGCCGAAGTTCAAGGTTCGTAAATATAACAGATGCAAGATTTGCGGTCGTCCGCACGGTTATATTCGCAAGTTTGAAATGTGCCGCATCTGCTTCAGAGAGCAGAGTTATGCCGGTGCGATTCCCGGAGTTACAAAAGCCAGCTGGTAATATTGAACTCGAAAGAAAGGAGGATATCGATTTATGACAATGACTGATCCTATTGCAGATATGCTTACGCGTTTGCGCAACGCAAACTCGGTTTTGCACGATAAAGTTGAAATTCCCGGTTCAAAAATCAAGAAGGCGATTGCTTCCGTCCTGAAAGAGGAAGGCTTCATCAAAGATTTCACCTTTACCGAGAATAACAAGCAGGGCATCCTGACGCTGACGCTGAAGTACGGCCCGCAGCGTGAAAAGGTGATTTCTGGCATCAAGCGCATCTCGAAGCCGGGGCTTCGCATGTACGCAAAGCATGCGGAACTCCCGAAGGTGCTGGGGGGCCTTGGAATCGCCATTATTTCCACGTCTAAGGGCATCATGAGCGATAAGCAGGCCCGCAAGGTCGGACTCGGCGGCGAGGTCATCGCTTACGTTTGGTAATATAAAGAAGAACTGGGAGGTGTACAGATGTCTCGAATTGGTAGAACACCGATTGTGATTCCGTCGAACGTCAATGTGACGATTGGCGATGACAATAAAGTTACGGTCAAGGGACCGAAGGGCGAACTGAGCCGCACGCTCCACAAGGATATGAAGGTTACGATGGAGGACGGGCAGATCAAAATTGAGCGCCCCTCGGAAGAAAAGAAGCATAAGTCGCTGCATGGTCTCACGCGTACGTTGATCAACAACATGGTGATCGGCGTTACGACGGGCTTTACGAAGAGCTTGGAGATCAACGGCGTCGGTTACAGAGCGGTCAAGCAGGGCAACAACCTGAATCTTTCGCTGGGTTTTTCGCATCCTGTTATCGTTGAGCCGCCGAAAGGCATTACGCTGGACGCTCCGGCCGCGAATAAGATTGTTGTTACAGGAGCCAATAAGGAAGCTGTCGGCACGATGGCTGCGAAGATTCGGTCCTTGCGCGCACCGGAGCCTTATAAGGGCAAAGGTATCAAGTATGAAGGCGAGCATATTCGCCGCAAGGTCGGCAAGGCCGGCGCAAAGGGCAAGAAATAATTGCGATTTATGATAGAAAGGAGTGCTTCGTATGCTGCATAAGGCAGATAAGAATAAGCTTCGCAAGAAGCGCCATCTCCGCGTGCGTAATCGCATATCGGGAACGCCGGAATGCCCGCGCCTGAATGTGTTTCGCAGTCTGAGCAACATCTACGCTCAGGTCATCGATGATGTGCATGGCGTTACCTTGGTAGCCGCAAGCTCCAAGGATAAGGATTTCAATGGCTACGGCGGAAACGTCGAAGCGGCGAAGGCGGTGGGTACCGCAGTTGCGAAAAAAGCGCTGGGCAAGGGGATAGAGAACGTCGTGTTCGACCGCGGCGGTTACATCTATCATGGCCGTGTTGCCGCCCTCGCTGAGGCTGCCCGTGAAGCGGGTCTGAAATTCTAATCTTGCAAAGGAGGTAAATGAATGGCTAGGATGGACAACGAAACTCCGGAGTTCCAGGAGAAGGTTGTATATATAAACCGTGTTGCAAAGGTCGTCAAGGGCGGACGCCGTTTTTCCTTCAGCGCGCTCGTCGTTGTCGGCAATGAGAAAGGCAAAGTCGGCGTCGGCCTTGGTAAGGCGGGCGAGGTTCCCGAGGCAATCCGCAAAGGCGTGGAGGATGCGAAAAAGCATTTGATCGACGTTGCGCTTCGCGACCATACGATTCCCCATGAAGTTATCGGCATTTTCGGCGCAGGCCGGGTGCTTTTGAAGCCGGCTGCGAAAGGTACCGGCGTCATCGCCGGCGGCCCCGCGCGTGCGGTGCTTGAATTGGCCGGTATCCGCGATATTTTGACGAAATCGCTTGGCTCGTCCAATCCGAATAATATGGTTCGGGCTACGCTGACAGGTCTCAGCCAGCTGAAGCGGGCAGAAGATGTCGCCGCGCTTCGCGGAAAGACTGTCAAGGAACTTTTGGGTTAAGGAGGAAATTTCAATGGCAAAGCTGAAAGTTACCCTTACCCGCAGCGTAATCGGACGGCCCGAGACCCAAAGAAAGACCGTGAAGTCCCTGGGCTTGGGCAAGATGCATTCTTCTTCCGTTCTGCCGGACAATGAGGCTATCCGCGGACAGCTTCACAAGGTCAGGCATCTGGTGACGGTCGAAGAGGTTGACGAGTGAGGAGCGGGAGGTACAACTGATGAAATTACATGAACTGAGCCCTGCGCCGGGCTCGAGAAAGACGCGCATCCGCAGGGGGCGCGGCCTTGGAAGCGGCCTTGGCAAGACGGCCGGCCGCGGACAGAAGGGACAGAATTCCCGCTCCGGCGGCGGCGTACGCACTGGTTTTGAAGGCGGACAGATGCCTCTGTATCGTCGCCTTCCGAAGCGCGGCTTCAAGAATATTTTCGCGAAGGAATATGCCGAGGTCAATGTTTCCTCTCTGAATCGTTTTGACGACGGTGCGGTGGTTGATCCGGTCGCTTTGATTGAGGAAGGGATTTTGAAGAATGTCCGCGACGGCGTCCGCATCCTCGGCAATGGAGAATTGACGAAGAAGTTGACGGTAAAAGCCAACGGCTTTACGAAAACGGCGGAGAATAAGATTAAAGCGGCAGGTGGGGAAGTAGAGGTGATCTGAGGTGCTTTCAGCCCTCTCGAACATCTACAGGATTCCCGAGCTTAGGCAGAAGATCACGTTCACTCTGATTATGTTTGCCATATTCAGGATGGGAACCCATATTCCGGTTCCCGGCGTGAATCCCGCCGTCATTGAGCAACTTTTCAGCAGCGGCAACTTGTTTGGCTTGTTGGATTTGTTCTCAGGCGGAGCCTTGAGTAAGTTTTCGATTTTTGCGATGAGCATCACGCCCTATATCAACGCCTCCATTATCATACAGCTCCTGACGGTTGTAATACCGACTTTGGAGCAATGGTCGAAGGAAGGGCAGGAAGGGCATAAAAAGACTACCCAAGTTACTCGTTATCTGACTGTCGCTTTGGCGTTTCTGCAGGCAATCGGTATGTCTATCGGCTTGCGCGACGCTATATTGAATCCTGGGATTCCCTCGATTCTTGTAATTGCGATTACGTTAACCGCAGGAACGGTGTTCCTGATGTGGGTCGGCGAGCAGATGACCGCCCAAGGCGTCGGCAACGGTATTTCTCTGATAATCTTTGCCGGCATTGTTGCGGCATTGCCCAAGAACCTTGAGCGGATTTACAGGTATTTGCAGGCGGGAACAATCAGCGCGCTGAATGTGATTTTCTTTGTGCTGATTGCAGTCGCGATGGTAGTTTTCGTTATTTTGATCCATGAGGCGCATCGGAGAATTCCAATCTCTTATGCGAAAAGGGTCGTCGGCTCGAGAGCCTACGGCGGTCATTCGAGCCACATACCGTTGAAGGTCAATCAGGCCGGCGTCATACCGATTATCTTTGCGTCGTCGGTACTGATGTTTCCGGTGACGGTCGCGCAGTTTATCGATGTTCCTTGGGTAAAGACGGTAGCAAGCTATTTCGCTTGGGGAACGCCGCTGCAGACGACGCTGTACGCGTTGCTTATCTTGTTCTTCACTTATTTCTATACCGCAGTGACGGTAAAGATACCGGACATGGCGGAAAATCTGAAGAAATACGGCGGGTTTATTCCGGGCGTCAGGCCGGGCAAGCCTACCGAGGATTATTTGGATCGTGTTTTGACCCGCATTACGCTTGCGGGAGCATTCTTCTTGGCCTTCATCGCCATTCTGCCGAATATGGTTGCAGGCGCGACGCATATCGAAGGCGTTTACTTCGGTGGAACGGCGCTTCTGATTGTCGTCGGCGTCGCTCTCGACACGATGAAGCAAATCGAGGCCATGGTAGTGATGCGTCATTATCAAGGCTTTATGAAATGAGGTGAGGGAGGATGAATATGTATATCCTGTTAATGGGACCGCCGGGAGCCGGCAAAGGCACACAGGCGGCCAAGCTGGTCAAGAAATATGGCATTCCGCATATTTCTACCGGCGATATGTTTCGTGCGGCAGTCAAGGAAGGCACGGAACTTGGTAAGAAAGCGAAAGCATGTATGGATGCCGGGCAGCTTGTTCCTGACGAGATTACAATCGGCATTGTTCGGGAACGGCTCCAAAAGCCAGACTGTACGAAAGGTTTCATTCTCGACGGCTTTCCGCGGACAGTGGAGCAGGCGGATGCGTTGGACGGGATTTTGAAATCGCTTTCGATTCATCTGACCCGAGCCGTGGACATCAGCGTCCCTTCAAGCTCACTTATTGAGCGTGCGGTTGGACGGCGCGTCTGCAAAAAATGCGGCGCAGCCTACCATATCCGTTTCAACCCGTCGAAAAAAGACGGGGTGTGCGACGAGTGCGGGGGAGAGACGTATCAGCGTGCGGACGACAGCGAGGAGACGATGAAGAGCCGTCTTTCGGTGTACGACGCGCAGACAAAACCGCTTATCCGCTATTATCAAAAGGCAGGGCTTTACAGCGAGATTGATGGGAGCCAAGAGATGAGCAAGGTTTTTGCCGATATAACTGCGTGCCTTGAGAAATGACGGCTCCAGAAACCGAGAGGCAGACCGTTATGCAGGGCTTTGACAAATATAAGGAGCAGAACTGATGTCCAAGCAAGATGTTATTGAAGTGGAAGGGAAAGTACTTGAGGCATTGCCCAATGCGATGTTTCAGGTCGAACTCGAAAACGGCCATGTCGTTTTGGCGCATGTTTCAGGTAAGATCCGCATGAATTTCATTCGCATCCTGCCTGGAGATAAGGTCACGATTGAGCTTACACCGTACGACTTGACCCGTGGCCGAATAACTTATCGTTTCAAATAAGGGGAAAGGCGTACAGGAAAGAAAAGGAGGAAAAACACAATGAAAGTGAAGCCTTCCGTAAAGCCAATTTGTGAAAAGTGCAAAGTCATCAAGCGCAAGGGCCGCGTCATGGTCATTTGCGAAAATCCGAAGCATAAGCAGAGACAAGGTTAAGAAAAGGAGGTGCTCGTTTTATGGCACGAATTGCCGGCGTCGATTTGCCGCGTGACAAACGAATTGAAATTGCATTGACATACATCTATGGAATCGGCCTGACGACTTCCAAGAAGCTTCTTGCGGAGGGCGGAATCAATCCCGACACCCGCACGCGCGACCTGACAGAGGACGAGGTCGTGAAGCTTCGCGAGTTGATTGACCGCGACGTCATGGTGGAGGGCGATCTCCGCCGCGAGACTTCGCTCAATATCAAGCGTCTCGTTGAAATTGGCTGCTACCGCGGTCGTCGTCATCGTCTCGGCCTTCCGGTTCGCGGGCAGAATACGAAAAATAACGCCCGTACCCGTAAGGGACCGAGAAAGACGATTGCAGGAAAGAAAAAGGATTAAGGGAGGGATAGGCTTTGGCAGTTAAGAAAGCTGTTCGCACGAAGAAGAAAGACCGTAAGAATATAGAATACGGCGTAGCGCACATCAGCTCTACTTTCAACAACACGATTGTAACCTTGACGGATAAGAACGGAAACGCGCTTTCCTGGGCCAGCGCCGGCGGACTTGGCTTCCGCGGGTCGCGCAAGTCCACGCCTTTTGCCGCGCAGATGGCGGCGGAGACGGCGGCGAAGGCTGCGATGGAACATGGCCTGAAGCAGGTCGAGGTTTACGTCAAGGGACCGGGCGCGGGACGCGAGGCCGCTATCCGTTCCTTGCAGGCAACGGGCCTTGAGGTCAATATGATTAAAGATGTTACGCCGATTCCGCACAACGGGTGCCGCCCGCCGAAGCGGAGAAGGGTATAATAGGGGGTGCAGAGATAGATGGCAATTGACAGAGTGGCAAGCCTCAAACGGTGCCGCGCGCTCGGCATCGAGCCGGCAGTCCTCGGGCTTTCAAAGAAATCGAAGCGTCAGCCGAAGCGTACGAATCGCAAGGTCAGCGAGTACGGACTTCAGCTGAAAGAGAAGCAGAAAGCGAAATTCATTTACGGCGTCATGGAAAAGCAATTCCGCGGCTATTATGACAAGGCTAAGAAGATGCAGGGCGTTACCGGTGAAAACTTGCTGAAGCTTTTGGAACGTCGTATTGACAACGTGGTATTCCGGCTTGGTCTTGCGGCTACGCGCCGTCAGGCTCGTCAGATTGTCCGTCATGGTCATATCACCGTCAATGGCAAGCGCCTTGATATTCCGTCCGCGCTTGTTTATGAAGGCGACGCTGTGGCCGTTTCGGAGAAAAGCCGTTCCAACGCGTTTTTCAAGACGCTGGCGGAGAATTACAACGCTTTGAGCGTTCCGGCTTGGCTGGAAGCCGATGCATCCAATCTTTCCGGCAAAGTAACTCGGTTCCCGAACCGGGAGGAGATTGATGTGCCGGTCAGCGAACAGGCAATCGTCGAGCTCTACTCCAAATAATTTCATTGTATTAGAAGTTGCTTTTTTTCCAAGTGCATTGAATTATTGGGGAGGGTATTCCAGATGGTCGAAATTGAAAAGCCTAAAATCGAGATCGTGGAAATCAGCGAAGACAGTCGCTATGGAAAATTCGTCTGCGAACCGCTGGAGCGTGGATATGGTACGACGTTTGGCAACAGCCTGCGCCGCATCCTCCTTTCCTCTTTGCAGGGAGCAGCCATCACTGCTATCAGCATTGACGGTGTGCTTCACGAATTTTCGACGATTCCGGGCGTTCGTGACGATGTCACGAATATTATCCTGAATCTGAAATCCTTGTGCCTCAAGATGTATTCCGACGAGCCGAAGACAATCCGTCTTGACGTAGACGGGGCGAAAGAGGTCACGGCTGCCGATATCACTGTGGACTCGGATGTTGAGATACTGAATCCGGAACTTCATATTGCGACGCTCAACGAGGACGGTTCGCTTCATATGGAAATGACGGTGGAGCGCGGTCGTGGCTACGTTCCGGCTGAAAAGAATAAAAAGCCGGATCATGTAATCGGCGTCATTCCCATTGATTCTATCTTTTCTCCGATTCTTCGCGTCAATTATACTGTCACTGATACACGCGTCGGCAATGTCACCGACTATGATAAGCTGACACTGGAGGTTTGGACGAACGGTTCCATTCGTCCGGAGGAAGCGATCAGCAAGGCGGCCAGCATATTGATTATGCATCTGAAGCTCTTCCAGAATATGGCTGGGCTGACCGAGGAAGAGGAAGAAGAGGAAGGGACGTTCCTCGAGACGCAGGAAAACGATACGGCGAAAGTCCTCGAAATGACGATTGAGGATCTTGATCTGTCCGTCCGTTCCTATAACTGCCTGAAACGCGCCAACATCAATACGGTTGCGGATCTGACGGAGAAGACGGAAGAAGATATGATGAAGGTGCGCAATCTTGGGCGCAAGTCGCTTGAGGAAGTCAAGAAGAAGCTGCAGGAGCTGAACTTGGCTCTTTCGCAAGGGGAATAATTAACGAAAGGAAAGAGGGAAATCCATGTACAGAAAATTGGGACGCGATTCCAGCGCGCGCAAAGCGCTCTTCCGCAGCGTTCTGACCTCCTTCTTCCGGCACGGCCGGATCGAGACGACGGAGGCCAAGGCGAAAGAAGTGAGCGGCCTCGCGGATCAGCTTATCACGCTGGCGAAACGCGGCGATCTCGCTGCGCGCCGTACGGCAATCTCTCGCCTTTATGACGAGGAAGTAGTTAGAAAGCTGTTCGATGAAATCGCAGAAAAATACAAAGATCGTCAGGGCGGTTACACGCGCATCCTGAAGCTCGGCCCCCGTCGCGGAGACGCGGCGCCGATGGCTGTCTTGGAACTCGTGTGATTCTCTGGGCGGTCAAATTTTGGTCGCGAAGGGCGATTAACCCCGCCGCCTCGATATGAAGGCGACGGGGTTTGTTTATTATTGTGTCTGCGAAGGGAGATTCAGAACATGGAGCGGCAGGGGCTTGTCATCGTGCATACGGGAGACGGAAAAGGAAAGACGACCGCCGCACTGGGGCTTGCGCTCCGTGCGTGGGGCAGCGGGCTGCGCGTCCTCATCCTTCAATTCATCAAAGGCGGGCAGAAGTATGGCGAGCTTGCCGCTATTGAAGCCTTAAAAGGGGTGCGCGACACGATTGAGGTGCGCCAGTGCGGGCTTGGTTTCACGCGACGGGACGAAACGCGAAAAGAGGAACACATTGCGGCGGCGAAAGAAGCGGTTTGCGCTGCGGAACAGGAAATCGTTTCCGGCGCGTGGGATTTGATTATCCTGGATGAAATCAATTATGCGGTGAAATTCGGTTTGCTTGAAACGGAAGACGTGCTGCGTCTCGTTGGGAAGAAGCCGCAGGAGCTTCATCTGGTACTGACCGGTCGTGACGCGTCGCCGGAACTGGTTGCCGCCGCCGATCTTGTGACAGAAATGAAGCTCGTCAAGCATCCGTTCCAGGAGGGAATCAAGGCGCAAAAGGGAATCGAGTTTTAATGGACTTGCGGCGTTCGCAGGAAAAAATGCGGACGCCGTTTTTGTGTGGGGGAAAACAGAATTCTTTTTCCCAGGCGTGCGATATATTGCAAATCGCCGCCTTATGCAGTAAAATATACCTTATATGAAATTTCAATCTTTACCGCAAGGGGGTCATTCGATGTCGGAGAAATTGACGATGGACGTGCTCAAGCAGCGCTTGCAGGCGAACAAGCATAAGCTGACGACGCAGCGGCGCACCGTCCTCAATGTGTTTATCGAGCATCCGGGTGAGCATTTGAGCGCGGAGGACGTGTACGGGCTTTTGCGCGAGCAGTCGCAGGACATTGGATTGGCAACGGTGTACCGCAGCCTTGACCTTTTGGCGGAGCTGGGCATTCTGCAAAAGATGGAGTTCGGCGACGGATGCAGCCGTTACGAGGTTGGAACGATGGCGCCGGACGAGCACCAGCATCATCATATGATTTGCTTGAAATGCAAGAAAGTGTTCGAGTTCCAGGATGATCTTTTGGATAAGCTGGAAAAGGATATTTTCAAGAAGTCCGGTTTTCGGATTGTCGATCACCAGGCCATATTCTACGGCTATTGCAAGAAGTGCCAGTAAGACGTGAATATCCGGAAATTCTCTGTTGACAGCGACGAGCAGGTTGTCGTCAAGGTCCTGCGGGAAGTGCTTGACCTTTATCGTATCGCGATTGCGGATGAATGCGCATCTTTTGACGAGATTGCCGTGCGGAACGAGACGAATGAGGGGAATCCGCTTCACGTCTGGACGGAGGCGGTTTTCGTCGCGGCAGACGGAACGGTACGGCGCCGCTCGATGGGAAAATCGGCGCGTGTCGGTGAGAATCCTCGCTCGGAGCGGCATCGGCTGATCAAGTGGAATTTTTACGAACTGATTCGCGAGGAGCTTTCCTTGCCGGAGGCGCCCTGGGGCATTCTTTACGGCGTGCGGCCTTCGAAGATTGTTCATCGTTGGTTGGACGGCGGTGCGTCCCGGACGGAGGTTATAGCGCGGCTGCGTGCGGAATACGGCGTCGGAGAGGACAAGGCCGCGCTCTTGGTGGACAGTTCTCTTTACCAGCGGCCTTTTTTGCAGCGGAGCGATTCCAAGACAGTCAGCATTTACGCGGGCGTTCCGTTTTGCCCGTCGCGCTGCCTGTATTGCTCCTTTCCCGCCTTTGTGCTGCCGGGAGAGAAGATGCTCCGGCGGTTCACGGAGGTTTTTTTTCGCGATTTGGCCGCCGTGCGGGAGGCGGTGGCGCGATACGGGTTCCGCGTGCAGAATATCTATGTCGGAGGCGGGACGCCGACGAGCCTTCCCGACGAAGTGTTTGACGAGTTATTGCGGTCTCTTTCCGACGCGTTCGTTTCGGATTCTTTGGTAGAGTTTTGCGTGGAGGCGGGACGGCCGGACAGTATGACGCCGGCGAAGTTGGAGAGTATGGTGCGCTGCGGGGTGAACCGCGTCAGCGCAAACCCACAGACGATGCAGGCGCGGACGCTCCGGCGCATCGGGCGGAGGCACGAGCCGGAGGATATTATCCGCATGGTTCGGGATTTGCGCGGAGCGGGGATTCCCTGCGTCAATATGGACGTGATTGTCGGGCTGCCGGGAGAGGACGCCCGGGACGTCGAGGATACGATGGAGAAGATCGCGGACCTCGCGCCGGACGATGTGACGCTCCACGCGTTGGCGCTGAAGAAAGGTTCGCGGCTTAAAGAAAACCTTGCCGAGACGGAGTTGCCCGACGACGAGACGGCGCGGGAAATGTTTGCGGCGGCGATGGACGCCACGAAACGAATGGGGCTTACGCCGTATTATCTGTACCGGCAGGGTTACCAGAGCGGGCAGCTGGAGAACGTCGGCTGCTGCCGTCCGGGCGCGGAAAGTATGTATAACATCCAGATCATGGGCGAACGTCAGACGATTTTGGGCATCGGCGGCGCGGCGACCTCGAAAATCGTCAGCCCGACGCAGAAATATTTAAAAACCTCGTTTCACCCGAAAGAGATTACGGTCTACTTGGATAAAATCGATGATTATATAGAAAAAAGAAACCGCCTTTTGCATGAGGTGTATGGCGGACAGGAGGATTAAAGCATGCTGACACAGGCCCCGCGGGGCACGAAGGATATTTTGCCGGACGGCGTGGAACGCTGGCGGTATGTCGAAGGAAAAATACGAGACATTTGCGAGCGCTTCGGATACCGCGAGATACGGACGCCGCTTTTCGAACATACCGAGCTGTTTCAGCGAGGCATCGGCGACACGACGGACGTGGTCGAGAAAGAGATGTACACGTTTTTAGACCGCGGCGGGCGCAGCATCACGCTCCGGCCGGAAAACACGGCGGCGGCGGTGCGCGCGTATTTGGAGCACAAGCTTTACGCGGAGGACGCGCTTACAAAGCTGTTTTATATCGGCTCGATGTTTCGCTTTGACCGTCCGCAGAAAGGGCGGTTCCGTGAGTTTCATCAGTTCGGTGTAGAGGCGCTGGGTGAGGCAAGCCCTGCGGTGGATGCGGAAATCATCCTGTTGGCCGTGCGGTTCTTGGAGTCCTTGGGATTAAAGGAACTGTCGCTTTCCATCAATTCCGTCGGCGATCCGGCCTGTCGTCCTGTTTATCGGCAGAAGCTGAAGGACTTTTTCAAGGAAAAGCTGGACGGGTTTTGCGACGATTGCCGTTCGCGTTATGACAGGAACCCGATGCGGATTTTGGATTGTAAGAATGAACGATGTCATTCGCTTTCCATTGGAGCGCCGGAAATTACGGACTGCCTCTGCGATGAGTGCGCCGAGCATTTTGAGAAGGTCAAGTCGTACCTGACGGCGGCGGGCGTTCCCTTTACCTGTGATCCGCGTCTGGTGCGCGGCCTTGATTACTACACGAAAACCGCCTTCGAGATCAAGTACGAGCCGCTGGGCGCTCAGAGCGCCGTGGCGGGCGGCGGACGCTACGACGGATTGGTGGAAGAGATTGGCGGCGCGCCAACGCCGGCGGTGGGATTTGCCGTCGGGTTGGAGCGCGTGATGCTGGCTATGGAAATGCAGAACTTGTTCCCCGAGATGGAGGAGGGCACAGACGCATTTGTCGTCGCTATGGGCGATGAGGCGAAGGACGAGGCGTTTTGCCTTTTGGCGGAGCTTCGCGACGCGGGGCTTTCGGCGCGCATGGACTACGCGGGGCGCAGCATGAAGTCGCAGATGAAGCAGGCCGACAAGGCGAATGCGCGATACGCGCTGATTTTGGGAGAGGACGAACTCGCGAAGGGCATCGTGACCGTGAGGGACATGGAATCCAGCGGTCAGGAGCAAGTCGCGAGAGAAGATATTGTCAATAAATTGTTGGGGTGAAAGAGTAATGGAAACTTTGGAAGGCATGAAACGGACCCATCACTGCGGGGAACTTCGGGAGAGCGAGGTCGGGAAGGAAGTCACGGTTTGCGGCTGGGTCTCGCGCCGCCGTGACCACGGCGGATTGATTTTCGTCGATCTGCGCGACCGCTCCGGCTATGTGCAGGTCGTCTATGATGAGGCGAAGATGGGCGAGGGCACGTTCCACAAGGCGGAGTCGCTGCGCTCGGAATTCGTCATCGCGGTACGTGGCAATGTGCGCGCGCGTTCCGAGGATACCGTGAACCCGAAGATGGAGACGGGCACGATCGAGATCGTTTGCAGCGAACTTCGGATATTGAATAAAGCGAAGACGCCGCCGTTTTACATTCAGGACGACCTCGACGTGGACGAGATGCTCCGGCTTAAATACCGCTATCTCGATTTGCGCCGTCCCGAGATGCAGAAAAATATTATGCTGCGTCACCGCGTGGCGAAAATCATGCGCGATTATTTCGACCGTCTCGGTTTCCTCGAAATCGAGACGCCGATGCTCTGCAAGAGCACGCCGGAAGGCGCCCGGGACTTCCTCGTGCCAAGCCGTCTGAACCCCGGCAATTTCTACGCGTTGCCGCAGTCGCCGCAGATTTACAAGCAGATTTTGATGGTGGCGGGCTTCGAGAAGTATTTCCAGATTGTCCGCTGCTTCCGCGATGAGGATTTGCGTGCCGACCGGCAGCCGGAATTCACCCAGCTCGATATCGAGATGTCTTTCGTCGATCAGGATACGATCCTGACGATGATGGAAGGGTTGATGACGGAGCTGTTCGAGAAGGCGCTCGGCACGAAGCTGGAAACGCCGTTCCTGCGTATGACGTGGGACGAGGCGATGGAGCGCTTTGGCTCGGACAAGCCGGATATGCGATTCGGCATGGAGCTGCTTGATATTTCCGAAGAGGTCAAGGGCTCGACCTTCAAGGTGTTCTCCTCCGTCCTCGAATCGGGCGGCAAGGTCAAGGCCATCAAGGTGGATGATTACGCCGACATTCCGCGCCGCGAGCTCGACGGCCTTGTCGAGTATGTGCAGGGCTACGGTGCAAAGGGTATGGCGTGGATCCAGTATTCGACGGAAGGCGTCAAGTCGCCCTTCAAGAAGTTCTATTCCGACGAGGTCTTTGAGAAAATCAAGGAAAAATGCGGCGCGAAGACCGGCGACCTTCTGCTGATCGTTGCGGATAAGCCGCTGGTGCTGGCGCAGGCGCTGGGAGCGCTGCGTCTTGAGATGGGCCGTCGCCGGAACCTGATCGATCCGGATAAGCTGTGCTTCCTCTGGGTCGTGGATTTCCCGATGTTCGAGTACAGCGACGAGGAAAAGCGCTGGAAGGCGATGCACCATCCGTTTACCGCGCCGCGCGACGAGGACGTGCAGTATCTCGCCTCCGACCCGGGCCGCGTCAAGGCCATCGCTTACGATATGGTGCTGAACGGCGTCGAGATCGGCGGCGGCAGCTTGCGTATCTACAACAGCGAATTGCAGGAAAAGGTCTTCGAGGCCATCGGCCTGACGCTTGAAGAGGCGCGACAGAAGTTCGGCTTCATGCTCGACGCGTTCCAGTACGGCACGCCGCCCCACGGAGGACTCGCCTTCGGTCTTGACCGTCTCGTGATGCTGATGGCGAAGCGCCCGTCCATCCGCGACGTCATCCCGTTCCCGAAAACCCAGAGCGCGTCCGACGTCATGGCGCAGGCGCCGTCCGAGGTGGAGGAAAAGCAGCTCCGTGAGCTGTCCATCCGCACGGCAGTGAAGAAAAAAGCGGAAGCGGACGCCAAAGCATAAAGAATGATAAGGAAAACGGCGCGTTATCAGAAACGATAGCGCGTCGTTTTTTCATGTGCAAAGGATTAGGGATGATACATATTATCCACAAAAATATTCACATTACTGTGGATATCTTATGGTCGTCCTGCATCGCTTGGGAAGAACCCCTTGATATTGTGAAAAGAATGTATATAAGGTCGTCCACAGCAATACGCACAGCTTTTCCACGGGCACCTGAAATCGGCGCAGTGTGTGCTTTTCTGGCTGTGGATTCTTTTTGCAATGTAGCGTAAAGACGGTTTTTGTAGTATGATATATATAACGAAAGATTTATGCATGAGAAAAGGGGAACGGGACGTGTCTTTTCCTATCGTAGAGATACTTGGCGTGCCGGTAGCGGCTTTGACGATGGCCGAGGCGGTAAGTCAAGCCGAGCAGTGGATGGATGAACGGCGCGGCGCGCTGATCGCCACGGCGAATGCGGAGATGATCATGAACGCGACGCGGGACGAAGAGCTTTTTGATATTTTGCGTTCTGCCGATTTGGTGGTGCCGGACGGCGCAGGGACGGTTTGGGCGGCGCATCATCTGGGTCATGAGATGCCGGAACGCGTCGCGGGTTATGATTTGGCGCAGGAACTTTTGCGCCGGGCTCCGAACAAGGACCGCCGCGTGTTCTTTTTCGGTTCTGCGCCGGGCGTAGCCGAAAAAGCGAAACAGAAAGCGGAAGAAATCTATCCGGGCATCCAGGTGGTCGGCGTGCGGAACGGATATTTCACGGAGGCGGAGGAGCCGGAAATCATCCGTGAGATTCGAGAGGCAAAGCCGGATCTTCTGTTGGCGGCGCTGGGCGTGCCGAAGCAGGAGAAATGGCTGAAAAAGCATCAGGCGGAATTAGAGGTTCCGGTGTCCATTGGCGTCGGCGGTACGCTGGACGTGATGGCGGGGACTACAAAACGGGCGCCGCTTTGGGTGCAGAAGGCAAAGTTGGAATGGCTGTTTCGGGGGCTTTTGCAGCCGAAACGCGCGGGACGTCTCTTGGCGCTTCCGAAATTCGTTTTCCGCGTCCATGCTTCGAAGAATCGCTGAACAAGGTATTCAATTTAGAAGAAGCTTTTCCGCCGCATCAAAGTGCTCTTGATGCAGCGATGATACGTTTCAAGCTATTTCCTGCCTGACGAAAAATCACTTGATAGGAAATACGGGAGTTCTTGTCCATTGATTCTCCTAAAAAGTAGTGGACAAAGAGCAGGGGGCGGGATATAATAAAATGATGAAGCGCGGATGCGCTGTTTTTGCATGCGCGAATGCGGAATACAGGAAAGCGGGAGGTGTAAGCGATGATTTTGAAAGACGGATACACGTATATTTTCTCGGCGCTTGCAGCTGCCGTCTTTTTGGGATTGGTATTCCATCCCTATGCGGCTGTTCCGTTTGTCGTTTTGGCCATGTATTTTGCCTATTTTTTCCGCAATCCGGAGCGATCCATTCCGCAGGACAATTCGCTTTTGGTTTCTCCGGCGGACGGGAAAGTCATGGAGGTCGTTTCGCTGGACGACGACGATTTTGTCAAGGAACCCTGCAATAAAGTCGTGATCTTTCTTTCGATTTTTGACGTGCATATCAACCGCAGCCCGATGGAGGGCGAGATCAAGTGCCAGCAGTATATTTGCGGCCGTTTTAAGCCCGCTTACAAGGATTCGGTGGGATTTGAAAACGAGCGGCATATGATTGGCATTGAGAACGACAAATTGCGGATTACGGTGACGCAGATCGCCGGAATTCTTGCGCGGCGGATCGTTTCCTGGGTCACGCTGGACGATGTGCTGGAAAAAGGCGAACGGTATGGCTTGATTCGCTTTGGGTCCTGCACGGAGGTCGTCATGCCGAAGTCCGTGGAGGTCGTGGTGAAAAAAGGAGACCGCGTAAAAGGCGGCGAAACCATCATCGGGAGGGTAAAGTCGGATGACGTATAGGGCTTTGATACCGAATATGCTCACTTCGTCGAATCTCGTGTTCGGGGTTTGTTCCATTTTTTCAACGATGAAAGGGGACCTTTTCTGGGGCTCGCTTTTCATTTTGATAGCTTTGGTGGCGGATGGCCTGGATGGTCGCGCCGCCCGTTTTTTTGGCACCAGCAGCGAGATCGGAAAGGAAATGGATTCGCTTTGCGATCTTGTCTCTTTCGGCGTGGCTCCCGGTATTTTAGCTTATGTTTTCTGTCTGCATGCATTTTCGTGGTTTGGATGCGCCGTGGCAATCTGCTTTGCGCTTTGCGGGGCATGGCGGCTGGCGAGGTTCAATGTGAATGTGGACGTCGTCCATGGGTACTTCATGGGCTTGGCGATTCCGGCGGGAGGATGCTTTGTGGCGACCTCGACGTTGCTGTTACAGGCGGAAGGCGTCGATCCTCACGTTTTCGGGTGGATGTATCCGCTCGTCATGCTGGCGGTGGCTCTGCTTATGGTCAGCGAGGTGCATTATCCTGATTTCAAGGGACAGGGAGAAAAGATATATCTGGTTTCCAAAGTCGCTTTTCTCGTGATTTTTGCCGGTATCCTGTACGCAGGCCGCGCTTCGTTGCCTTTCGCGGTGCTGTTCGCGATTTTCGCTACGTATACCGCTTTCGGCATTATCAATACGGTCGTTTTCAAACTGGCGGGCAAATAGCTGAGGGGTTTATTCATGGAACATTGGTTTGACCTCATCATGGTTCCGATGCAGGTCTTTATTTTTCTGTTTACGATTTATTATTTCATCATCGGTTTCTGCGGTATGTGGCGGCGCAAAGAGGACAAGATCCTTGTCCCGGAGAAAACTTTTGCGGTGATTGTCGCGGCTCACAACGAAAGCGCCGTTATCGGGCAGCTGCTTGATAATTTGCATACGCTGGACTATCCGAAAGAGCTTTACGATGTTTTTGTCATTGCGGACAACTGTGTCGACAACACGGCGGAAATCGCGCGCAATTCCGGCGCCATCGTTTGCGAACGCTTCAGCGAGACGGGGAAAGGTAAAGGGTTCGCGTTGGAGTGGATGTTTGACCGGCTGTTCAAGATGGAGCGGAAGTACGACGCGATTGTGGTGTTTGACGCGGACAATTTAGTGCATCCCCGGTTCCTGCTGGAGATGAACAACCGCTTGTTGAAAGGCGACAAGGTCATCCAGGGATTCTTGGATGCGAAAAATCCGTATGACACTTGGGTTTCCGGCACATTCGCCATTGCGTTTTGGGTGATTGACTACATTTGGCATCTGGCGAAGACGAATATCGGCCTGTCCTCCGTGCTGGGCGGTACGGGCATGTGCATTGCCACCGACGTATTGAAGCGGCACGGGTGGGGCGCTACCTGTCTGACCGAGGATATGGAGTTCACGATGAAATCCCTGGTGGAAGGCATTAAGACGACTTGGGCGCACGACGCTATCGTTTATGACGAGAAGCCGTTGACCTTCATGCAGTCGTGGAATCAAAGAAAACGATGGGCCCAGGGGCAGTTCGACGTGGCGCATCGGTTTATCCCGAAAATGCTCAAGGCGGGCATTGAGCGCCGGGATATTCGAATCCTCGACGGTTGCCTGCATTTGATCCAGCCGCATTTTTTGCTGATATCGACGCTCTTCATCATTTTGAGCTATGTGCAGCTGGCGGTTCCTCCGTTTTATACGAATATTTATCGTTTCATGCCCTCGGAGCTGATGACGTTCATCATGGTGGGGCAGTATCTTCTCCCGGTCATCATCTTGCTGAAGGTGCATGTCAAATGGAAGGCCTGGCTCTATTTGCTGCTGTATCCGTTTTTCATCTATTCGTGGATTCCCATCGTGTTCATAGGGTTCCTGCACAGGAACGAACATGAATGGAGCCATACGCAGCATACGCGGGCGCTTTCTTACGACGAGCTGATGGGCAAAGAAAACAAGGCATAAAAACAGAGCGGCTCTTCTCAATAGAGAGGAGCCGCTCTGCTTTTACATCGGGCCGCTTATGTAAATCGGCGATACGATAAAATCAGCGTTTGCCGAAGGAGAACCGACGGGGGTGGAGGTCAGGGAGGCAAGGGCCGTCGCGCGAAGGTCGAAGGTAAGCATCTTCTGCGCGGGGGTCAGACTACCCGATTCCAAGGCGCGCATGGGGAGGAAACGAGCCGTTTTGGCAACGGCCGGAATCTCCGCGCGTTTTTTTATTTTCCGAAGCAATCGGCGGCCGTCGTCGTTAAAGGCAAGTACGCGCGCGTACAGAGGTCCTTGCTCGTCAAAAATTATAGCGTCGTCTGCGGACAGGCGCAACAGGAGATGCAGGAGCAGGCGGCGGATGCGTGCGAGAGGATACCTCTTAGAGCGGACGGATTCGATGAGTTCTTCAAATGAGCGGGCGGAAAGCGCGGCACGGCGCAGGCGATGTTCGAGCCCTTCGGAAATGCCGGCGACGGAACGAAGACCGTCCGGTTCATCGGCTAATATGAGGGAGAGGATGGGTCGAAACAGCAGGGACGAGTCATTGAAACGGTACTTTTTTGCCTGCAGGAGCATATCCTTTACGGCGGCTGGGACGGCGTGAAGCGCGGCGGCAAGCGTGTCGCCGTCTTTTGCCGACGGATCTGTGAGAGCGGTTCGTATGGCCGAGGCGCTGGCGATGGAGTTTTCCTCGCCTTCGGCAGGGAGCGCACGCTCATGATGCCTTGCGGAAAAACGAGGCAGGGGCAGGGGCTCGATATGCGAGTCGGTTTTGGAAAGTGCGCGCAGATATTCAAGCGCCAGAATGACGTTCGGCTGCCGCATGAGGTCGTCGGGGGCGGCGGCTTCTGTAAGGGCGGAGGCATAAGAACCGCCTGCCCGAAGCCGGTTCTTTAAGCCGCCGTTTTCGGCGGCCTCTATTTTTTTGCGCATGGATTGCAGTCTTGCAAGGCTGCTGCATTCCGAGCCAAAGGCGAGGCAATCGACGACGCCGAGACGGTCGAAAAGGCGGACGCCGCCGGATGCAAAATATTGCGCGCTGCGCGTGGAAAAAACGGCGGGCAGTTCCAGTACGAGAGACGCGCCGGAACGGACGGCGGCTTCCGCCCGCTGCCATTTGTCAAGGATGGCGACAGTTCCGCGTTGCGTAAAGCTTCCGCTCATGGCGACGATAATATCGGCGCGAGGGAAGAGGCGGCGGATCTCGCGAAGCTGCAGAAGATGACCGTTATGGAAGGGATTGTATTCCGCGATGACGCCGACGGTTTCCATGTTCATGCTCCTCTTTTCCGGCTTTTTATTTGCCTTCATCAACTGATAACAGTGTTAGTGTAACAAAAAACCGCGGGATTGAGAAGATAGGAGGGACTTATTTAGCGTATTCCTTAGGACTTTTTTTAGGATTTTTTACGAAAAGTATTGAAATTATTGCATTTTCCGCAGGAAGATTATATAATTGCCATATAAAATAATGGGCTAACTATGTAAAAAAGAGAAAACGAGCCAGCCTAAGGGCGTTGGAAACGTTCTCTATCGCGGAATCCCGGTTCTTTCTTCAGCAGGGGAGCGAACGGAAAGCGTTTTCCCTGTCATGGAAGATTGTTTAAGGCAGGGATTGCGCGGCAGACGGGAAAGCGCAGGCTCGCGGTCTTTGCGTGATGATCCATACGGCAAGGAATAAGGAAGAATCTTGTCCTGATACTGAAAAAAGGAGGTGCGGCGTATGGCGGTTCCGGCAGGTATACCTTTAATGCTCGTTTTTACGGGAATCTTTGTTTTTCTCGTATTATTCATAGCCTGCATTGTTTTGAGCATTATCGTAGAAGATACAATGGTTCGTGCGGGACTCGTCATGGGCGCACTTATGCTGGTCTTGGTCATGGGCGGAGGCGCGTTCATGACGATGACGGACGTCGAAGAGCCGGCGAAGCAGGCGGAAGCGACGGTCGAGAAGCCGAAGCAGGAAGAAAAAAAGCCGAAGCAATCGAATGCCGCCGCCGCGCCGGAAGCAAAGCAGAAACCGCGCGAAGTTGTAGTGGTGGTGGACGAGAAGACGATCAAGGAAGATTACGACCCGTTGAAGACGGACCGGTTGTCGGTGGAAGATCCCCCGAAGGGAACGCGGTTTGCCGGGAACGCCCGACAGGAAAGAACGCAGGTCGGTCAAAAAATCACGGCCATCGAGACCGACTTGAACAAGCAGTTGCTGGCGTTGGATACGCAGGTGCAGGAAGTGCTGCGGCGGTTTGACGCGCAGGAAATGGAAAATTACGACATGATCTTTTGGCAGGCTAAGCTGAAAAAGCAGCAATACGGCTATATCGTCCGCGCGATGGACGAGAAACAGAAGATTATGGAAAAAGCGGCGTCGCTTTCCGAGGAGGAAAAGGCGGCGGACTTGGCCCGCATTGACAAACGGCGGCAAAAGGCGCTGGAAAAGTGGAAGGAATACCACGGCGTCTTGGAAGAATTGATGACAAATCAGGACGTGTTCCGCACGTTATGACGAAGAAGCCTCTTGGCCTTGACTTGTCGGCCTGCGGTTTCTTCGGGGAAGGATGAACCGGATGAGTTTCAGCAGCAAATGGAAAGTTTTTTCCGTCGTTCTCTTGGCGATCGTCGTCATAGTCGGCGGAGGAACCCTTTGGTACAAAGGTTATTATACGAAAACGCCCGAATATGCGGTGCGCATGATTGAGGAAGCCGTGGCTTCGCACGACGAGGTGAAGTTTGACCGTTACGTCGATATGCGTAAATTGACGGAAACTGCGGGCAACGAGTTTTTGGAAGCCGTCATGGACGCGGACAGCACGATGACGGAGGAGGCTCGCAGCGCGGTATCGGGTTTCGCGCAGATTTTCAAGGCGTCGGTTTCCAAGAGCTTCGAAAACGCGATTCACGAATATGTGCGGACGGGAGAATGGGGCAACGTCAGTCCCGACGTGCAGCTGATTCTTGACAAAGCCGGTTTTTATCAAATGGAATACCGCAGCGTGGAAGGCTTGGAAAAGAACGCGGAAGACGGCAGGGCGACGCTGGGACTGCGGGTATTCCAAAAGGAAGCTGCGGAAGAGTTCGTGCTGCAGATTCGTTTTGAAAAGGGACAGGACGGCGTCTGGAAGGCGTCGGAGATTGCAAATTTCCGCGATTTCGTCGCTTTCGTTGCGAAAGCGAGAAAAGAGCAGTTCCGTGCGTACCTGAAGAAGACGGAGGATATTATCCGAATCCATGAAGACAAGGTCGGCGCGGCTGATAAAAAATTGGTGGACATCCTGCACAGCGGCAGCATGGGAGATATGAATGTGCGCCGGCAGATGCGGGCGGTCATGGCGGACGAGATCCTGCCGGACTGGCAGCATCGCCGTGCGGAGCTGGAGGCGTTGGAGCCTCCGACGGCGGCGCAGACGTTACATCGTTTGCGGCTTCGCATCTGCGATATGAGAATCGCTTACGCAATCAGCTATGCGGAATGGCTGGAGAGCAAAAAGGCCGGGGATATCCAGAAAGCGAACGAGATATTGAAAGAAGCGCGGACGCTGGAGCAGGAAGCGGAAACGATGTCGCGGCGCATGACGCGCGGGACGATGTGACGCGCCGGAACGGGAGATAAACGGAGATGGCATATCGGGCTGCGGTGTTCGATCTTGACGGAACTCTTTTGAATACTTTGGCGGATTTGGCGGACAGCGGGAACGAACTGTTGGCGTCTTACGGTATGGCGCCGCATCCGGAACCGGCCTTTCGGTACTTTGTCGGGAATGGCTCGCGGAAGCTGATGGAGCGTATCCTGCCGGGAAAATCGCCGAAGCAGATTGATGAAGCGCTGGCTCGATACAAAGCCATATATGAAAAACACCTGACGGCGAAGACGACGCCTTATGCGGGAATATCGGAGACGCTTTCGGCCCTAAAGGCGCGGGGCGTGCGGATGGCGGTCTGCACGAACAAGCATATCTCGGCGGCGGAGGCTTTGATCCGCAAGTATTTTCCCGCCGATACTTTCGACACGTTCGAGGGCGACCGGCCGGGCGTGCCGCGGAAACCTGATCCGGCTCATGTGCGGATCGTATTGGAGAAAATGGGCGTCAGGTCGGAAGAAACAGTTTATTTAGGGGACTCCGGCGTGGACATGCAAACGGCGGTGAATGCGGGAACGCTTCCCGTGGGCGTGCTTTGGGGATTCAGGGAAAAGGACGAGCTTATGGAGAACGGGGCGCAGATTTTGCTTTCGAAGCCGCCCGAACTGTTGGAAAAAGTAGATTTTGTGAAAAACGGAAGATAAAAGACATGCGGGGCTGTCCTGTGCGGCGGCCCCGTATTGCTTAGGACAGCGCTGGGCGAAAAAAGACGGAGGCGACGGAATGACGAATGGGGTTCCCGTGCGTGCAGGCGAAATGCGCGAGCTTTTGATTGAGCGGCTGGGAAGTCATGCCGAGGGCGTCGCCCGTGCGGAGGGGTTCACCGTGTTCGTGCCGGGCGCGCTGCCGGGCGAAACAGTGCTGGCGCGGGTGGATACGGTGAAAAAAAATTACGCGGCGGCGACCTTGACGGAAATCCGGCAGGCGAGCCCCGACCGGACGGAACCGGTTTGCCCCGTGTACGACGTTTGCGGCGGATGTCAGCTTCAGCATTTATCCTATGAAGCGCAGCTTCGGGAAAAACAGCGCCAGGTGGAAGACGCCGTGCGCCATATCGGAAAGCTGGACGGCGTCAAAGTGTTTGCGACCATCGGCGGCGAGCCGTGGGGCTATCGGAACAAAATGCAGTTCCCGGTGGGGCGGGTCAAAGGGAAACCTGTGATTGGCTGTTTTTCGCAGGGAAGTCACAGCATCGTCGATACGGAAAAGTGTTATATCCAGCATCAGGCGAACAACGATTTGATGAACGCCATGCGGGAGGCCGTGCAGCGGTTCGGAGTCTCGGTGTATGACGAAGACCGCCACACGGGCATGCTCCGCCATATCGTCGGTCGCGTGGGCGCCAACGGAGACGTCATGGCGGTGTTGGTGACGGCGAAAAAAGAGCTGGCGAAGGCAAAGGAAATCGTGAAATTCCTGCGGATGCGGGTGCCAAAGCTGGCCAGCGTGCACCAGAATATCCAAACCTATCGCAACAATGTGATCTTGGGGCGGGAGACAACGCTTTTGTGGGGGAAAAGCGCGATTCGCGACAGAATTGGCCCGCTTTCCTTTCAGGTTTCTCCCCGGTCATTTTTTCAGGTCAATACGGCGCAGGCGGCGGTGCTGTATGGAAAAGCGTTGGAATTCGCAAACCTCGGAGGCGGAGAAACCGTCGTTGACGCTTACTGCGGAACGGGGACGATCACGCTGTTTTTAGCGCGGAAAGCGCGCAAGGCTTATGGTATAGAGGTGGTATCCCCGGCAATCCGCGACGCGAGAAACAATGCCAAAGCGAATCGGATTCAAAACGCGGAATTCATCGTTGGGGACGCGGCGGAGGCGATGCCCCGTCTTTTCCGCAGCGGCGTGCGTCCGGACGTCATCGTCACCGACCCGCCGAGAGCGGGCTGCACTCCTGTCGTATTGGAGACTTTTGCCCGCATGCAGCCGCAGCGCATCGTTTATGTTTCCTGCAACCCGGCCACGCTGGCCCGGGATTTGGCGATACTCGAAGGTCTCGGCTATGGGACGGAAAAAATCCAGCCGGTGGATATGTTTCCGATGACTTCGCATGTGGAGACGGTTGTCTTGCTTTCCAAGGGCGAGGTCGACTCGAAAAAGATTCGGGTTGAGTTCTCTTTGGAAGATATGGATATGTCCGAATTTCAGGATGGGGCAACCTACACGCAGATCAAG